>OLOP01001113.1_pt1 | contig 18511 bp, 16 predicted proteins | sample 1672381 | NCBI WGS metagenome assembly OLOP01 (sample SAMEA3136678, study PRJEB25190) | human gut metagenome | biome: human gut; feature: human-associated habitat; material: faeces | place: Austria | collected 2013 | reverse complement strand
AGTGGCTGTAATTGGAAAGGTTTACCAGAGTTGCTGGTAGAATATGCATTAGCTTTGGGAACAAACAAATTGTCTCAGGCAGCAACTTATGCCTTGCTGTAGATGGGAACGGCGGTACGACGAGGGAGCGTTTCCAGCTACGGCAAGGAGTCACCATATTCGCAACCGAATGCGAATATGGTATTGGGTTACCGGGTTGTTGAGGTGCTACCCCACTACCCTGCGCTGCCGTTGATCAGCAATGAGGCTCACGCACAGCTAATGATCCGGGCTGCGGCACCCTCATCAAGAGGAAGGAGAAGGATGGGCTTTTACTCTACGAAAATGCCGGACGACTTCGAGAGCTACTTCAGCAAATGGGTTGCCGGCGAGATGACTCAAAAGCAAATCGCCGACGAGCTGTGGGTATCCCAATCCGTCGTCTCGGATTGGATAGCGGGATTCCGCGAAAAGCTCAACCAGGACAAGATTCGCCGCGCCGATCAGATCGAAGGGTTTTCTTCCGTTCTCGAAAAGTACTCACATGGCGAAATCTCGCAACGTGAGGCAGGCAAGATGCTCGGCATCTCCCATACCGCGTTCAGAACGTACGCCAGGAAACACCTCGGCGATACCAAGGAAGAAGCTCAATCTCAGATCGGGCTCGACGTGCGGGCGGCTGAGGTTCGCGACGCAAGCGAGGCAGCCGCAAGGGCAACAAACAGTGAGCATATCGAAAACGACAAGGATGCACGGCAACAGTGAAAGGGATATTTAAGATGGATTATTCGAACGGTATCACGGTATTTATCGGTAACGAGGGGTTTTATGCAGAGGGCGAGTTGCGAGACCGTGCGATCACCTTGCCTGTAAGCGGATCGGAGCTTCAGGGGTTCTTGGAAGGCAATGGATTGGTTACGCCGATGCATGAGGAAACCTATATCGCAGACTTTCTCGATGGGGTCCCATTCGACCATCCTGAGATTTTCGCCCATGCGACCGCCGAGCAGATGAACATACTCGCACAGCAGCTCAAGATGGCCGATCCTGACGATCTCGACAAGGTTCAGGATTGGATCGATGCCTTCGACACTCCGAAGAACATCGTAGAGCTCATGAACCTCGTCGAAGACGCCGAATCCATCAACAAGGTCGAGTACGAGTTCTCGACCAACGGACTCGACAAGGAAGAAGCCTACGTCTTCCACCTGATAGACAACGATCCCGACCTTCAGAAGATCACAGAACGTTATCCCGGTCTCAAGATCGTCGACTACGGGCAGATCGTCATCGATGAGGTCACTTTACTGGATGACGGGTTCATCGACCCGATCGGCTCTTCCCCTGATCTGAATAAACACAGCCTCAATGAGCTTAAAGAGCTTATCGGCGAGGAATACGACCGTCAGAACGACAAGGGCTTCTTCGAAGAGGAGCAAGTCGGGCTCTCGGACCTGATGGGCACTTTGCGCGATGCTGCTGAGCATAAGCACGATACCCGCGACAACACCCATTCCCATGATATTGACGCACGTTAGGCTTTGCGGGCAACGAACAAGGGCGACATGCGCTTTCGCGCTGCCGCCCTTCGTTTTCTCCCGTTGCCGAGAACCAAACAAATCAAAACAAGATATACAGATGATTTAACTTTCTGTATATCTTAATTATACACCTGACCTGGGCATTTGTAAATAGAACCAGCAGGCATAAGGAGGTATATTTCATGAGCGACTTTGCTGCTGTTGCCGAGAGTGATAGGTTCCCTGCAAAGTGGGCTGCGGGCGATGCGAAGGAAAACGAGCTTGTCCTGTCGGCTGACTTCGGCGAAGGCACTTTCCTTTCCGGCAGCGTATGGGAAAGCGCGGAAGGCGATGAAAAACCGTGGCATTGCATCTTCCGCTTCTCGCAGGAGGACATGGGGATCGATGATCAAGGATTCGATACCCATGAGGAAGCTGTGCTTGCCGTTGAGGGGTACTTCGGTTCAGCGGGATACGATGTCGATAAGATGAGCCGTGCGGATGCTCTGCTCGCATTGGAAGCCGAGCAGGCTGACGGAAAGATCAGCACCAAGGATGCGCTTGCCTTGGCCCGTATTGCCATGCGGACCGATCAGGGGCTCTACAATGCGCGCACCGGTACCGTATTGATGCCGAGCGTTGACGTTGAGCGTGGACGCGTCATGGGCATCTACCGTGCCGAGGTTAAGCTTTCGGAGATCGTTGATCCGAAAAGCTGCGAGGTTATCCGCAACGCTTGGAAGCATGCGTCGTTCTACGAGCCGGACCGGTGGCATGATGGGGAGATCGGCTTCTGCCCTACCCGCAACGAGCATTCCGCCATCGACTACATCGTGAGGGCCATGGAGAAGGACGGATGCGGATGGTGCTTTGCCGACGAGTGCAGCATCTCCGCGAAATGCGGCTTGGTTCCCGATAGGTACGTTTCGGTGCAATATGCTCCGGACAACCTGGATGAGATCGATGAGGGAAAAGATGCGCTCGGTTGGGGTGACTTTCTGGATGCCGCAGAGGGGAACGCTTCGTATGCCATGCGGCTTGTCGATCGATGCGAGTGGCAGTCGCCCTTCACTTTGGCAGATGAGGATGAGCGCAACGGAGAGGCTGTTCGGTTCGGCGGTCAGCTCTTCTGCTCGAATGGGCATTCCCTTGACGATTTCGACGTTGCTTCCGCTGATGGGCAGATCGGGCTTTCGGACAGGACCGACGAGCTGCGCGATGCTGCGCAGAGGCAGGCATCGGTCAGGGGCTTTTCGCCATTCGCAGTGCGTGAGGGCGGAGAACGTTAAGGTGTTGGGTTGCTGAGGCGTTACCCCACTACCCTTCCCTGCTGTTGAGCAAAGATTGGGCTCACGCACAGCTGATGTTGCCGGCTGCAGGGCTTAAAGGTGATGCCTTCCGCAGCTCTGTGGCTATCGGGCGCGACCCTTTCATCACCTGCTACCCTACCCTGACCGATGACATCAAGGCCTTCGGGCATCCGAAGCTCGACCAGGATCAGGAGCTTGTGCCGCTCAACGAGAGGAGCATCCTCGATTGCGGCGAGGATGAGATCGATGAGGTCAAGCATGCGGCGGAAAACAGTGTGATTGCCGCCGTCATCGACCCTTCGCGCTTTAACGAGGTGGACGCCTTCGCTGTCCGCATCAATAAGCATGGCAGTGAGCCGACATACGATCTGCTCATCAACCAGGGAATGGCCGCTGTCTTCGATCAGAACAACGTGGATTACAAGTCCGGTGTCGATTGGGCGCTATCCATGAACGGGGACTCCGTTACGGGTTTCGTTGCGACCTGCCATGGGGCATGGCCTGGCGGCGTGGAGCGGGTTACCGACATCGAGTTCAGACGGCTTACCGATGGCGCCGGATTCGCCGCCCGCCAAGACCTCGAGCGTATCGACGAGCTGAGCGATGAGGCACGGAACGCCGAGCTTGGGAATCTTTTCGAAGATGCATCTAAGCTCCAGCCGTCTGATTCGCTTGCCGAGTTCATCCGCTCCGACATCCAACGGACCGTTGAGTTTGCCGTAAGCGAGTATGCGCACGAGCAAACGCTTGGGGTCGATGATTGGCGAATCGAGGCGGCTCGTGCCGATGTGATCGGCGATGAGGAGTTCAACAGGATCTTCGGGGTCGACGACGATGATCGGATGGGACTTTCGGCCTTTACCGGAGAATTGAAGGACGCGGCTGAGCACAAGCACGGCGATGACAGCATCTCGCGCAACGAGCCGGAACATGACGGGCGTTAGGGCGTTGGGTTGCTGGTTGTGGGGTTGCGACCCTGCTACCCTGTTGGACAATAGAACGGATTGCACTGCAAAGGGGGAAACTATATGGGATTGCTGAAAGATTTAGCCAACGCTCCTGCAAGAGCGTTGCAGGCCTTGTTAAGTGATAAGAAGGATGAAAGCACGAATCTCAGCGAGAAAAGCAAAGAGATCATTCTCTCTATCCGAGAATACGAAGACTCGGTTGAGATGCCCGAGGATGAGCGTATTACCTGCCTCGATTCCGATCGCAAGGTTCACTTGATCGCAGGCAACGACAAGGCTCAGGATTTTGCCGGATATGCCGCAGAATGCCAGGAGTATCTTCGATTCGGAGACGACATCGATCTAGCCTCAGCTGGTGGATTGGAGCGTTTCGCCTACTTGAAGATCAGCGATACTCCTCAAATCTTTCTTGATGCAGGTTTCGAGCAAAAACCCATGCTTTACACTCAGAACCATTTACGCGAGGCCTTGAAGCCAAAATCAAACAACCATCCTCATCGTCATGGGTTCACCATCGCGCAGATAAAGCGATGGCCGGAGCTTTTCAAGAAACCGGTGATCTTGGCCGACAATCCATCGCGTGACGATGCTCTCTTGGTTGTGCTTTGCGCAGTTGACAACGACAAGCTGCCATTGATCGCAAGCATCAAGCCAGACGGCAAGGGACATTATGAGCTGGAAACCGTTGAAACCAATCTTGTTCTCACGGTTTTCGGTAAAGACAACTTCATGAATTATTTTCAGGGAGCGCTTACACCGGACAAAATCGTGTATATAGACAAAAAACAGGGCCAAAAACTTGAGCGTCTGGCCGAACGCCAATTGTTCGGGAACTACTCAAGCCTTAGCCCTAATACCATTATACATCAGCCTAAATGCATTGACAAGATTAAAAGCGCAGGTCAACAGACAAAAGAAGAGGCTCAAGATATGGACCTTTCAGGCATGGTGAACAAGGTTCTCGATGCCTCTGAGCACAAGCGAGACGACAACAAGGTATCGCGCAACGAGCCGGAACATGAGATTGATCCGCGATGAGCTGAGCAATGTTCGCATCCGATTGCGAATTTGCGAAGCTCACGCACGGATGTCGCCCCCAGTTGCGACGATACGTGGATACGCTCGCTTCGCTCACTGAACGGCTGTTCGCCGATTTTTTTGAAAGGGGAAATTCAATATGGACATCTTGGTTTACTACCAATCGGGAAAGCTCGATGTCTTCTCAACCACCGACTTCATCGCAAACGAGCCATGGGGGCGTACCGGCAGGAACCTCATGACGGAGTTCAGTCCCAGGCTCGATGTGCTTGAGGAAGAGGGCTTCGCGCTTGATGTGTTCTGGTACGACGGTGCCGACTGCAAGGACAGCATCGAGGTTGTGGACGAGGACTCGAATACGCGCATCTCCCATGCTGTGCGCCGTGTCGGCAAGAGAATACTGCTGGTGTCGAAAAGCGAGCTTGAGCAGATTGCGCAGATCACGGTAAACGGCGAGTTGGTGGCATGGAGGCAGGGAGGGTTCCTGATCAACGGCACCAAGTTCCGTAACCAGGAGATCCTGTGCTTCAGCAACGACAATGTGACCGGCATCAATCGCCGTGCAAGCGCGGTGTTCGATTACCTGAAGAAGGCGAACCCAGGGGTTTCCGAGGAAGCACTGGCAGCTCGCATGGGCTACCCGCTTGAGGCAATCATGCAGATACGCGAGGCAGAGGCGGCGAATGTTGCGGATTCAGATGAGGATGACGACGAGGATTGGGAATAAGGAGACGTACTTGGGATCATCGAAGTTAGCCAGCGCCGTTAGCGGCAAGGTCTGACGGAAGGAGGTGTGGACTGTATCAGAACATGAAAAAAGCCAGGCGTTAAGTTGACGCTAAGCCTGGCCTTTTGATTCGAACGATGCTGCCCGGGTAAGCGGGGCACCGTTTGTATCTCGAATTGTAACCTACCTGGGAGCAATGGGCAAATGAAGAGGGTCGCTGGTGGAGCCAACGACCCTCTTCTGCTCTTCTGATTACCGGAAGACTCTATTTCTTTGCGGATTCACCGTACCTGTCGACGAAATCATCGTTGCTGGTGACAGTGATCGTCACCGTTTTCGCCGATTCATCCAAGCTTGCCTTCGTTACACGCCAGCTCTGCGTTGTCGAGGTGTGCCGGGTGCTTTCCTCATTGCTGAGCTCCGCTCCCTTGATCGACAAGATCTTTATGGAATACCCCTTGGCCTCTATCTCATCCCAGGCAGAATCAACCGTTTGGCCGAACAGCTCACTGTTCGCATCCCATTTTTCCTGTTTAGCGGTACTCTGCGTGCTTGCGTTGCTGCTAGATGCTGATGAGTTCGATTGCCCGGACATGCCGCTGCCGATCAATCCGATAATGAAGATGGCAACAACTGCAAAGATAATGATCTTCTTGTTTAACGATTTCCTTTTTTCCAATTCCTTACCGTCCACGATTTCTCCCATCTGTGATTGCGATGTGCTTGGATTCGACGGCGCGGGTTACTGCCTTTCAAGCTCCATGGTTGTGGTGGTTCCCATCATGCTTACCTTGTAGCTCAGCTTTCCGTCCTTGTACTCGAACTGCTTGGTGTCGTCAGTTGATGCCATGAGGGCATTTTGGGTCTTGGACTTGTCGTTCTGGGACTCCCAGCTGTACTCTTCGCACGGCTCCGTCGGCGCAGCATAGGTGCCTGCCCAGTACAGGGCGGTGGTTTTGCCGTTGTCCCCTATCCAGTCGATCTCGATGGCTCCATCCTCAATGGTTGCCTGCTGATAGTCATCGCCTTTGTTCACCTGAACCCATGTTCCCGTCAGGTCAAGAGGCTCTTGCGCTTCCTGCTGCTGTTCTTGCGATCCGCATCCTACCAGCGCCATCGACATTGCCATGAGAGCGGCAAACATAGCTGCAATCAGGGTTTTCCTCATTCTTCTCTCCTATCTCGTCGTTTCAGAACCGGTTCTGTGAATGTTATCAGCAACGGGTTGCCCTTGCTTTTCAGGGTTTCGATGCGTAGTTGTTCGGAGGGATTCTTTCTGTGAGTTGCGCCTTGAGACGCATTTGCCGCGATTATGGGTTGTTATGCCAGTTGAAACGAGTGTTTTACGGTTTTATTACGGTTCTTTTGCGGTATCATCAGATGGATTTATCCCTCATTTCGAATAAGAAAGGAGAAAGCTTATGAAGAAAGAAGCAAAGAAAAGCTTCGCGAAGTTCGTGAACTCGCTGTTCGCGTTCGTTCTGGTCGTGGGCTTGATGCCCACCTGGGCGCTCAGCAACCCGACGCCCGCCTTTGCGGCCCCGAACGACGTGACCGTGACAACCACCGTCGACGGCCTTGCCAGCGATACGCTGCCTGTGCTGTCGTCGGCTGCCGGCGACTTCACCGTCGGGCAGGCGGTCAACGCAGACCCGGTGAACTACACGGATGCCAACGGCAACACGCCTGTGGCGAACCTCGCAAAGCAGCAAGCCGAGAAAGGGCTGAGCCTCAAGTGGGTCGATGCCGAGACCGGTGCCGATTTCGACTGGAACTCGACCAAAGTGAACCGCAGCACCGTCGTCAACGGTATCTGGACGCAAACCCAGTGCTCTGTCACGGTATCGGCAAACGATGGGGGCAAGACCGCAGACACGGTTGTTACCGTGCCGTGGGGCAAGTCCTACGCATCCGTTGAGGGCAGCGCCCCGCAAGCACCATCCCGCGATGGCTGGCAGTTCCTCGGCTGGTACACCAAAGACGAACAGCAGTACGACTTCAACTCCGCCGTCAAGGAATCCGTCGTCGTTGAGGCGAAGTGGGCCGTTGCCGATGTGACAATCGTCCCGACCACCAACCCGACCTCCGATGTGCCGCAGAGCATCAGCGGTACCTGCTGGATCGGCTCAACCTGGAGCATCCACCCCGCCCAGTTCGCGCTCAGCAACTTCTCGGGCTATCTGTCCGGATGCGCTGTGACCGGCTACTGCGCCGACCGCTCGGCTGCGCAGCCGACCAACGTCCAGGCAAGCTACACGGCAACCCTCAACAGCATCAACACCGAAACCGGTGAGGTCGTCTACGACGTCTATATCACCCCTCCTGGAGTTACCGATGGCCATAGCCGCAACCAATTCGGATTGACCGGCTATCAGCACGTTTCCGCACAGGTGAAGCTCATCAAGAACTTCGGCGGCTGGGTTGAGATCAACAAGTCCTCTGCCAACACCGACATCACCGACGCCAACGGCTGCTACTCTTTGGAGGGCGCTGAGTACGCCGTCTACAACTCCGACAATCAGGCAGTAGACAAGCTCACCACAGATGCAAACGGCTACGCGAAGTCGAAGTTGTTGCCATCCGGCACCTACACTGTCAAGGAGCTGAAGGCACCTAACGGCTATGCACTCGACGAAGATTCGCACGGCATCGAGATCAAGAGCGGTCAGACCACTACGGCGAATTTGAAGGACCAGCCACAGAACGACCCTGCAGCAATGCTGCTTGGCAAGTACGACGGCGAGAAGACCTACAATGGTGAGAAGAATCTTCCTCTTGGCAGTGCTTCTCTCTATGGTGCTCAGTATTCCATTGAGTATTACGACGGTCTTTATGACACCGCTGAAGAGGCTGAAGCATCCGGCGATCCTTCCCGTAAATGGGTAATGCAGACCGATGAAGACGGTTATGTAAATCTTGCCGACGGCGACGACACCTTTGATGTCCATGACGCCGACGGCAACGTTACCGCCACACTTCCTTATAAAGTAAGTGGCGATGATTTCTATCGTTCTTCTGACGGAATCATTACTCTTCCCCTCGGTACCATTGTGATCAAGGAAATCAAAGCTCCAAAGGGCTACAACTTGCCACAGCCTTTCGGTATGGATCAGACCTATGTTCGCAAAATCACTTCCGATACCTCTATTACTGAAGCAGTAAAGTCTTATAATGCCCCTGAACAGGCTGAGCCAGTGTTCCGCTCTGACTTGGAGTTCACGAAAGCTGCATCCGACGATGCTCATTCGCTTGCGAACGTGCCCTTCAAGATCACTTCCAAGACCACCGGCGAGTCCCATGTGATCGTTACTGACGAGAACGGCAAGGCTTCCACTAAGGCGTCCTGGAACAAGCACACTGAGAACACCAACGGCAACGATTGGGTTATGACTGAGAATACCGATGGCGTTCAAGGCTTTATCGCCAAGCTCCTTGATACGGGCAAGGCGCTCGACTCGACCAGCGGCGTTTGGTTCGGCCAGTATCAGGACGGCGATGAGACCAAGATCACCGATCCCGACGATGAGCGCGGTGCGCTGCCCTACGACTCCTACACTTTGGAGGAGCTGCCCTGCGCGGCGAACGATGGCTATCAGCTGATCAAAAAGGACTTCACGGTTTCCCGCGACAACACCTTCAACGCTGACAACACCGTCAACCTCGGCACCTTGACCGACCAGGACATCTCGATCTCCACTCAGGCCTCTGACAAGGCTGACGGGGACCAGGAAGTTGTGGCTGAGCCCGATGTGACTATCGTTGACAAGGTTTCCTGCGACAACCTCTCGAAGGGTACCGAGTACATAATCAACGGCACGCTGATAGACAAGACCACTGGCAAGGCCTATGTTGATGCATCCGGCAACGAGATCCACGGCTCTACCACTTTCACGGCTAAGAGCCAGGAACAGGATGTTTTCGTCGAGTTCAACTTCGACGGCTCCAACCTGACCGACTCTACCGATCTCGTCGTGTTCGAGACGATAGCAGCCACTGAGGCTCCTGACCGTATCCTCGACACCCATGAGAATCTTGACGACCGTGGTCAGACCATCACCGTCAAGCCTCCTGCCATCGGCACCATCGCAACAGATGGCGTTGACAACGACAAAGACGTTGTCAAGGATACCCAGGTTACCGTCAAGGACACCGTTGCCTACGTTGGACTCACGGTTGGCAAGGAGTACACCCTCAAGGGCGAGCTGATGGACAAGGCAACCGGCACGGTGCTCACCGATGCGGACGGCAACCCGGTTACCGCTGAGACGAAGTTCACTCCTAAAACCACCGCCGGCACCGTTGACATTGAGTTCAACTTCGACGGCTCCAACCTGAAAGACGGAGACACCCTCGTTGCATTCGAGCATGTTGTCTTCAAGGACAAGGAAATAGCCTCCCACACCGAGATTGGCGACATTGCACAGTCTGTAACGGTTTCCGAGCCGAAGCTCGGCACCACTGCCGTCGATGCAGTTGACGAAGACAAAAACATCGTCAAGGATCCTGAGGCAAGCGTTGTGGACACCGTTGAGTACAGCGGCTTGGTTCCTGGACGCGAGTACACCGTTTCCGGCACCTTGATGGTGAAGGAAACCGGCAAGGCCTTGCTGGATGCGGACGGCAACCCGATTACCGGCTCCACCACGTTCACCCCTGAGAAGTCTGAGGGCTCTGTGGACGTTGTGTTCGAGTTCGATGCCGACCTTTTGGCCGGTAAGAAGCTGGTCGCGTTTGAGAAGCTTCTGCGCAACGACATCGAGATCACCTTCCATGAGGACATCGATGACGAGGATCAGACCGTGGAGGTTGTTCCTCCCAAGGTCGGCACCACGGCAACGGATACCGCTGACGGCGACAAGCACATGTCAGCCGATCCCGAGTCCTCCATCACCGATGAGATCGCTTACAAGAACCTCATCCCAGGCGATGAGTACCAGGTTGCAGGTATCCTGATGGACAAGTCCACGGGGCTGCCGCTGCTCTCCGGCGAGGGCGCCTCGGCGATCTCTACTGAGGACCTGCAGAAGTTCGCGGACGACCTGAAGGCCGCATGCGGGCTTGGCTCCGGCGACGTTTCCGCTATCGAGATCGATGGCAAGGCGTTCGGCGAGGGCTTTGAGGTTACTGCCTCCAATGGTTCCTACAGCTACACAGATGCCGACGGTGTTCAGCACGTGCTTGCAAAGAGCGATGACGGCTGGAAACTCTCCGAGGTGAAGGATTCCTCCACTACCGAGGTTGCTACCTACACCGACGATCAGGTCAAGCTCACCAAGGACGCACCTGCGCTTCCTTTGAGCCCGGATTACGAGGCCATTGCGAAGGTGATGCAGGAGAACCCTGACATCGTAAGCTGCCTCAGCATCGAGAAGAAGACCTTCACGCCTGAGGAGCAATCGGGCACCGTCTCGATGGACTTCCTGATCAACTCCATCTATAACGAGGACACGGACACGGTTGTGTTCGAGTTCCTGTTCAAGGGCTCTGAGCTGATCGCCAATGAGTCCGACCTCGGCAACGAAGGGCAAACCGTCTCCATCGTAACGCCTAAGCTGTCCACAACGGCAACGGACAAGACCGATGGCGACCATACGCTCCTGCCTTCCCGTGAGGCAACCGTCGTTGACCACGTCGAGTACACCGACTTGATTCCTGGCAAGGAATACACTGTGTCCGGCACCTTGATGGACAAATCGACCGGCGAGCCTTTGGTTGTCGGTGACGGCAACGTTACCGCCGAGACCACGTTCGTCCCGAACAAGGCCGACGGCACCGTTGACCTTGAGTTCACGTTCGATGCATCCGAGCTCGGCGGCAAGAACCTCGTAGCGTTCGAGATCGCCTACAAGGACGGTATCCAGATCGCAGACCATCAGGACATCGACGACGAGGCTCAAACCGTGACGGTTTCCGAGCCCGATGACAACACGTTCGATACCCCCGGTGGCGACGGATACTCCAAGACCGGCGTCGACATGACGCTGATCTATGCGTTGATCGCCGCTCTCGTGGCTTTGGCTGGCGGTGCCGGTGCCTATGCTTACCGTCATCGCAAGCTTGCCGCAGCTGAGGGCAAGACCGATGCCGAGTCCGACGAGGAATAGCCTCTAGGACCCTGCTGAAACATTTGGGAGGGTGCCGATATTGGCACCCTCCCCTTTTCAAGAAAGGAGTGACTGCATGGCAGACAGCGAAAACGCCCATAACGAGCAGGAGGCATCAAGCGACAACGGCAAGCCGACCGGCAACGTCCGCATCGCGGCAATTGCAATCGCCGTAGCCGTTGTCGTGCTCGCAGCCGGCATCGGCATCGGGTTTGCGATCCATGGATCGCAACAGCCTGAGCCGATTGCCGCACAAGAGCAACAGCAACCTGCTGACAACCAAAACGCCTCTGACAACTCGCAGGCATCCCAGGATGTGCATAAGCACGACTGGGTTGCCGAATACGAGACGGTCCACCATGACGCCGAGACGCACGTGGTCCACCATGACGCGGTTTACGAGAATCACCGTTTACTCAACCATGTGCAACACTTGCGGCAAGTACTTTGACCCGGATACCAACGACGGCACCGACCATCTGAGAGAAACCGGTCACAAAGGGCTGACCAAGCAGGTTCCGCACAAGGAGACTGTGAAGGTGAAGGATGCATGGGACGAGCCGGTAACCGACAAAGCGGCATACGATGAGTCCGTCCTGAAGGACTACAAGTGCTCCACCTGCGGTGTTGTCGCGAGCCCAGAGGATGTGCAGAAGGATTCTGCCAACCAGCCTACCGAGGCTTAAAGCGATCCGTAAGAGCAAACTCGCAATCGAATGCGAATTTAGGAACCCCGCTGAACTGATATGCTACCCTCATATAGGACAACATCGTCGCCATCATAATGATTCTCTTGGTAATCATCGCAGGCTGCATCCAGCTGATCGCCATCGAGCAGCTAAGGCAGCATCAAGCTGCGCTGCGGCAGAGCATCTTGGGTTCGCAGATGATTTCCGCAGGCAATTTCCTTGGGAATTGGAAAACGACAAAATCAGGGAACAAGGTGACCGGCGGATACAAGATGCTGGACCAGCCAGGTTGCTATGTAATCGTCACCTCCCCTTCACCTGATGGAAAGGCTTATGAGAACGTCTATGTGGGGCAATCCCTGTATGTATGCTCCCGTGTGCGGAACCATCTCACGGGACATGGCAACGGCGATGTCTATGCCGATGTTCGAAACGGAAAGCCTGTTTTCGTGAAGATCGTGCCCTGCCCGGCACAGCAGATGAATGCTTTGGAGAAGAAACTCATCAAGGCATTCAACGCCACAAGCTCGTACAACAACACCGCTGGTGGATCGAGAAGAAGATGATTTGCGTTCAACAAATGTGTTGGTATAATAAAACCATCGCAGCGCCCGCCGATATACTAACAATTTCCTAGGTCGTTAGAGAACGGGTGAAGCAAATCTACTTTGAGCCAGGCATTTACCTGGCTCTTTCTATTTGTTCATCTTCTTTTTCCGCACAATCTTGCGAACAGATTCGATACGCTCGATTACGAAATCGGCGATGCCGCATAAAGCGGCAATTCCAAGAATAAAGTTCATCATGGGCTTCACCTCCTCTCTTTGAGAAGGCTTCACCCGCAAAATCAGACGGACACTGCAATAGCGCCCATATTCTACGCTGTACCGAAGCTTATGGCAAAAGGAACATAAAACAAAAAATTCCCCTAATCCGAAGACCAGGGGATACAGCGTAAAAGCATACCTATCAAGAAACAATCACGATAGGAGACTTTCTGCTATGGATAATAGCATACAAGCAACTTCTTGCAAAGCTTCGGCCGAAATTTCTTTCGGGCAGAGATCTACAGGACCTGCCACCGGCAGCTCCTTCCGAACGCATGGCGATTCAACCCCCGGTCCGCGATGGGTGCGGACCGGGGTGAGGTCGTGGCGGGCATGGAAAAAGGGAGAGCCTACCGGGATGCAATGTCGGCAGGCTCTCCCTGTGCGTGATACAATTCGTTGCTTTAAGCAGACCCGGCGGGTGCAAGTTACCGAGCCTGCCTTGATTGGCTAGTAGCGGGCTACCAGGAACGTCTGCCCTGGAAGACCCAAGCTGGTGTGCATGCCGAGTATCGGCTTCTCCGGTGTTCCGGTGATAACGTACACCTCATCGGTCAGGCGAGCCTCAGGCGCTACCTGCGTCCTGTTGATCTCAGCCACCATATCCTTCAACTCCTCGATCGGCATATGATCTGCGCTGATGGCGATGAACTCGTCAATGCTCGATGGAAGCACCGCTACGCTTCGCTTCCCGAACATCTCAAGAAGCTCGCCTTGGATTTTCTTAGAGAACATGAGCGGAGCCCCGTTGTTGCGGAGGCGGTTGCTCACGATGTACATGTCCGGCTCGTAGTCGTTCTCCGGCACCTCGTGCCCAAGAAGCTCTTCGACAACCTGACGTATCGGGACGATCTCTGCGGATTCCTCCAAGTTCTGCATCGCGATCGAGAACGCCTCGCTCTCGCTCAGGCTGTAGCGATCGAGAACTTGCTTCGTCACCAGGCAGCTTGCGATTTTCTCGGAATCTGCGAGCATATCGACCCTCCACAGGCAGCGAAGCGTCACCACCATATCGAGAACGATCTTGCATGGCCTGCCATCCGCTTCCAGCCATTTGGCGTTCTCCACGCTCATCACCTCAGGCACCAAATTAGCTGTGAACTCGTCGCGGTCCGGCTCGTGCACGATCAGGCCGACTTCATCCCGCTCCTCTCTCAGCACATCGACTATCCTCTCGATCAGACGAACATCTGGCTGCATCATGTCGTCTGCTGTCGGGTAGTACGTCAGCACGATTGGAAGCTCCTTGTCGCGCACCTCCAAGCCCACTCGCTCATTGTTGTTCTTGTGCACCTTGACCGCCTTCACTCGGATCTTCTGCCCCGTTTTCGCGAATATGCTGTTAAGCGCCACCTCTCTAAGTCTCAGTTGCTCAAGCATTGCCGTTGTGTTTCCTTCCTTCATTTTCAGTTCCTCCTTGTTCTTGTTTGTTTTGTTCTCAGCAACCTTCGTTGCTTGGTTTCGGTCAAACGCACTAAGGAACGGAGCGTCAAGGGACAAGGCGGGCTTGCACGCCGATGCGCCGTAGGGCAGCCCTTGCGGTACGGGACGGGGGTGTTAGAAACCATACAAGCAACCGAGGTGCTGAGGGCAAGGCAAACGAACATGAGGGAATAGCCTGAATATGGGAAGAACCAACGGCAAATTGCGACCTGGTGAAATGAGCTTTGAGGTGGCTGCTGGCGATTCTGAGGGGCTGCTTCGGGCTTTTGGTGGTGCTGGGTCACGGAACATTGAGAGATGGCGGCAGGTGCCATGACATGGGAGCCAATTCTTGCAGGATGCAGGCAGTTGAGGCGATTTGCCAGCGTCTTGCCGTGCGTCCGAGGTTGTCGGCGAGGGAGATGGGAAGTTGATGCGATGTGCCGGTTGCGATGAGTTGCGCTGCGCTTGCCTGCCGGTGCTGTGCGGGAAGCTTGCGAGATGTGGGCGAATAGGATGCGATTCGCTTTCGATATGGTGTTGAGTTGCGGGGGCGTTGGGGCTCACGCACAGCTGATGATCTGAGTTGCGGGGGATTCAGGTGATGCGCTCGCTTAGCTCACTGAACGGCTGTTCGCCGATTGATACGCTCGCGATGCTCGCTGAGGGGCTTCGCGGATCCACTCGCTTGCGCTCGTTGATGTAAGGTTGTCGGACGATTCGGGAACACGGCATTGAAAACGGGACATTCACGGCAGCAACACGCCACGCGATGCGGATTCTGCTTCGGGAAAAAGGCAGGCTGCTGCGTTGCGGGAACGGAAAGCTTGAGCTTGCTGCGCTCCCGAGTACATTGAGATTGCGTTGAGGACGACGCTGCGAGTGTCCGGTGGCTGATGGCGGCAGGCAAAGCAGGACGGTGAGCCGGGATTGATTCTAGTGGGTTTGCTGCACCGAAGCCCCACTGCTTGCCACCGGGTCTTCCTGCTCCAGCGAGCCAACAAGCTCTTCGCAGGCGTAGGTTCCCCGACCGGCGCGGGTACAGGTGGATTGTATCACGCACAGGGATTCTGCACGAGCATTCCGGCAAAAGGCTCTGCCTTGCAGAAAGCCCGCCGTGACCTGCACAACTTGCTTTGGCAGATGGGTCAAGCATCGAGGTCGCGTTGAATGGAGCTTCGATGCGTTCGGCGAGCCCAGCGGCGCGATGGGTGCGGCGCGGGCGGCGATGAATGGTACCATCTAACTACAACCATCCTGATTGGAGGCTTGCCTTGGATTCCTCATCTACCAGCTTCTTCGAGTTCATTGCCATCGGCCTTCTGCTCGTGTACCTTTTCGGCAAGCTCTTGGGGTTCCGCAGGCGCGTACGGGGAAAATCGGGGAAACGGGCGTTCTCATCGCATAAGGCTTCGAAAGGGAATGCACAGCGACTTGCCCCAACGGAGAAGCAAATCGCGCTTGTAGATGCGATGAGGAAGGAAGGGCTTCTCTCCGATCTCGAGAAGCGCATGATGCCCGCCAATCAAAGCCGATCGTTCTACAGCTATCTGATCGACCGGCATACCGAAGAGCACGATAAGCTGGCTGCTGAGCATGAGGAAGCGCCAAAGCATCAGGAAGCCTCGGCAACGGTTGATTCAAGCGGCGATCAGAGGAAATGGCTCGATCTCGACCATCTCCCGCCGGTTGACGAGCTCCCTATCGATCAGCGCACCGGGCTATTCTCCAAAAGGGAGCACGCCTTCTACGAGGTGCTTCACCGTGCTTGCGGCAAGCAAGGGCTCACGGTTTGCCCGAAGGTGCGGTTGATGGACATCCTGGATGTCAAGACGAACAATCCGGACGAGAACGCGGTTTGGTTCAGGACGCTTGCCCAGCTGCATATCGATTTCATGATATTGGGGAAAAGCGACCGGTTCCTGTTCGGCATCGAGCTGGACGACTCGACGCATGGCACGGATGAGGCGCGGAAGAAGGACAACCTCAAAGACTGCTGCTTCATGAAAGCGGGAATCCCGCTCTTCCGGTGCCAGAAGATCATGAACGATGAGGAAATGAACGAATGGCTCGATAAGCGCCGCTTGATCGCAGAGGCAAGACGGGAGCTTCATACGTAGAGGAGATTGAAATTGGTTTACGTGACTGGAGATGTTCACGGTGGCAACACCATGAACAGCATCGTTGCTTTGCTGGATGCTATCGTGCCGCTGGGCCAAGCGCTTGGAAAGTGATATTCGCAATCGAATGCGAATATGAGAAGAGCCACAGGGTTTTGCTCCTGTGGCTCTTTCTTTATCTTGACTTGATCTCTGCTATTAGGTGACTTCTGTCGTCTGGGTACAGGCGAAGCGTTCTGCTCTTACCGACCAGAGCGAGGCGGGTTGCCTCGCGGTGAGCTTGCAGCTCGGCCGCTTTGTCGGACTCTGCCGTTATCGTGAGGCGGTCGTAGGTTCGGTCGCCTTTCAGGATGTCTATCCGGTACCAGCGGCGACCAAGGATGTCTGTTTCGGATCTTGATTCCATCCGCTGTTCCCTCCTTTTTCGCAACAATACTAGTATTATAGCACAACCCAACGGGGTTACGCTACTGTTACTTCGTTGCACCGCAGGTGGAGCAGTAATAACCAACGGTTTCATCATAGGCTGCAGACACTAGCACAGACTTTGTAACAGGCTCATCATATGCTGCTGTAATCGTCTTTTTGATTACATGATATCCACCAGAACCACCGTTCATAGTTTCCTGCTTCAAATGAGCCCTATCTATACCTTCTGCACCGCAGTCGTTGCAAACCATTACATCTTTAGTCACTGCATCATGGTGAACATAGGTAGTCTGATTCTCGTAAACCGCATCATGATGCAGTGTTTTAGCCACCCAGTTGTGCTGATGGGACTGAGCACTTCCACCTTGGTTGCTGCCGGTGTTGCCTCCCTGGTTTCCTTGACTTGGGGCGGTTACGCCGGTTTTGTTGCTGTTGTTCTTCGAGGCGGCGGTGCTGTTGCCTGCTGCGACGTTTCCGCCCTGGGCGCTCGATGCCTTGCTGTTGGCGGCATTGGCGGCATTGGAGGCCTTTCCGGCGTCCGTACCGGCTGCCACTGCCGCTGCCTGGGCGGCTGCAATGTCTGCCTCGGTTACGTTCTCAGCTGCCTTGGGAGTAAGCGTCATCTCGATGGATGCCCCGTGCTCGCCGTCATACTCGATTACCTGAGGTTCAGGAAGATCGAAGATCGTGCCGTCATCGAGCATCGGGGAGCCGACTATCGCAAGGGTGTAGGTTCCCTTCTCGGTGATCTCGGTGATCTCGGTGTCCTCGCCTGCAACCATCTGTTTCTCTGCCATCGGGTCGGGGGCGGTGACATTCTCATCGGTGCTGGTGAGCGTGTCCTTGACGTCGCCCTGATAGATGCTCAGCACGATGGGCGTGGAGGTGTCCTGGTTCCAGCCATCGCAGTTGACCTTTGCGTGGATGGTCGGATCCTCTGCCTGCTTCACTTCAGCTGCGGCGGGCTTGCTCTCCTGCTTCGGCTCCGGCTGGTGGATGGAGCTGTACGCGAATGCGCTGCCGGCGATGATGATTGCTGCAGCCGCTACGCAGCCTGCGGCGATCAAGGCGTTTCTCTTTCCGGTTGGGCGGAACGGGTCCTTCGGCATGTCCTTGACATGCTGCCCTACGCTCTGGTTGCGGCAGGCTTCGGCGAACGCCTCCTGGGTCGGCGTGGCACCGGTGAGCTCGTAGCGCTCGTAGAGCGGGATCAACGCATCGTGGACATCGCCTTCGCCGTGCTCAACGCCCTGCTTCGGCAAGGACTTCTCGATGCGGTGCTCTGCGGTCTCCATCTTCGCGACCTTGAGCTTGTCTGCGGGGATCTCCGTTGCCGGAAGCTTCTCGGTTGCGTCTGCCTGCCCCTGATCGGCGGGCG
>OLOP01001100.1_pt1 | contig 18676 bp, 12 predicted proteins | sample 1672381 | NCBI WGS metagenome assembly OLOP01 (sample SAMEA3136678, study PRJEB25190) | human gut metagenome | biome: human gut; feature: human-associated habitat; material: faeces | place: Austria | collected 2013 | reverse complement strand
ACTACGAGTGCTACAAGGGCCTGTACTCCAGCTTTAACTCGGTCAACATGTTCGAGATCGCCCATTCGCTGCACCGCCAGTTTGGCGGCGATCCGTGGTGCATCTACCGCGGCAAACATCTGCTGTCGTTTGTCGACAACCACGATGTGCCGCGCCTGGCAAGTATCCTCACCGATAAGTCGTGTCTGCGTCCCGCCTACGGCATGCTCTTTGGCATGCCGGGCATCCCGTGCGTCTACTATGGCAGCGAGTGGGGAATTGCCGGCGAAAAGGGTGGCCCCGATGGCGACTGGGCGCTGCGACCTGCGCTCAATGAGCCTGCGCCCAACGAGCTGACGGCGTTCATCACGCAGCTTGCGCACCTTCGCTCGGCCGACGACGCGGCTGCCCGTGCTCTCAACTACGGTGCCTATCGCAACGTGGTGATCCAGAACAAGCAGCTGCTGTTCGAGCGCGCCTGTGACGGCGCGACGGTACTCGTGGCGGTGAATGCCGTGGGTGAGCCTTACACCTTTGGCGTCGGCGAGCTCAACGGGTCCTTCGTCGACCTGCTTGCCGACGATGCGCCCACGGTCGAGCTGACGGGTACCCTTGAGCTTGCACCCTACGAGGTGCGCTATCTGTTGAGGGCCTAGATCATGACAGCGCCGGACGAGGGCTATCACCATATTGAGCATGGGTTTGAGCCTGTGTTCGACCAGCACTCGCGCGTTTTGGTGCTCGGGTCGTTTCCCTCGGTGCTTTCGCGCGCCAATGCCTTTTATTACGGCAACCCTCAGAATCGCTTTTGGCGTGTGATGGCCACGTGCCTCGGTATGCCTGTGCCGCCCAACGAGGGCGATCCTTTGGCAAGCGGTGAGCCCGCGACGCTCGATGCCTCCATTGCCGCCAAGCGGGCCATGCTGCTGAACGGCGGCGTGGCCCTGTGGGATGTGGTCGAGAGCTGCGACATTAAGGGCTCGAGCGACGCGAGCATCCGCAACGTTGTGCCGGCACATATCGAGCGCATTACCGATGCCGCGTCGATCGAGGTCGTTGTCTGTAACGGCGGTACGGCAGGGCGACTCTACAAACGCTACTTGCAAGATCGGACGGGGTTGCCCGCCGTCGTCCTGCCCTCGACAAGTCCTGCCAATGCCGCCTGGCGCCTGGAACGCCTTGTCGAGCGCTGGCGCGAGGCCGTTGACTGGGCTGTAATTTAATTTAGATTTTTGTTTGAGCGTGGGCGTCCAGACGTTTCAGAACGCCTCGCCAGATCGGCGCGGGCACGGCTGGCTCGGCGCAAACCATGCCGTCGGCGTCGACGTTGGCGGCATTGCCGCCGCCAAGTCGCTGTGCATGCTCGACGGAGCAGCCCATGCGCACGGCGCCCACGAGCTTGTCCATGGCCTCCGAAAATGGTCGGCGCAAGAGGCCCATGCGTGGGGAATGGCGAAGCGCTGCGATGCCGCTGCCGGCGCAGATGGCAACGCCGCCACACCACAATTGGTCATGGCGCTCACATGCCTTGTGCAGGCGAACAGCGGTCCCACGCGCCTGCTCAGTGCCCTCTTGTGCGGCTCGAATCGCGGCATAGACGCGCGTTCCCGTACCGCCAAAGCGCTCAAGCGCCTGCTCGATGGCTGTCAACGTCTCATCGTCAGCCACATCTTCAATGGCCAGCACGATGCCATCGGCAACGTTGCCGGCGTCATTTGCCTTCAAGTCGACCGGGCGGGGGAGCGCGGTGCCGGAAAGCTGAGCATAGGCGGCGATGGCATCCTGCAGGTCCCAGAGCAAAAACTCAAGATCGGCGCTCTCGGGAATGCTGACAAACGCGATGTTATGCAGTGCTTTTGGTACATCGCCGCGTGCGGTCGTCTCCATGCCGCCTCCTTTCCGGTTGGTTTCCGTTTAGGTTACACCGTCTGGTGGCGCTCCGCCGCGCTATCCTAGTGCAACCCTTACGAAAGGAACGCCATGCGTCTGCCCATGAATACCTCGCTTGCCACGCTCAGGCCCTCCGGCATCCGCCGGATCAACGCGCTCGCCGCCCAGCATCCGGGATGCATTGCGCTTGCGCTCGGCGAGCCCGATTTTCCCACGCCCGACGTGATTAGCGCCGAGGTGACGGCCTCGCTCGACCGCGGCGACACGCACTATCCGCCCAACAACGGCCGTCCCGCCCTGCGCGAGGCGTTGTCTGCCTACATGGGGGACGCGGGCCTTACGTTTTCGGCCGACGAGGTCATCCTGACCGACGGCGCGACCGAGGCCCTGTCGGCTACGTTTATGGCCATGCTCAACCCCGGCGACGAGGTCATCATCCCCACGCCGGCCTTTGGCCTGTACGAGAGCATCGTCGTGGCCAACCACGCTAAGGCGGTCTTTTTGGATACGGAGCCCGCGCAATTTCAGATTGACGAGGAAGCGCTTCGCGCCTGTGTGACCCCGGCGACCAAGGCCATCGTTATCTGCTCGCCCAACAATCCCACGGGCTGCATTCTTAACGCGGCATCGCTCGACGCCGTGGCGCGCGTGGCGGAGCAGGCGGGCATCTACGTAGTCTGCGACGACGTATATAACCGCCTGGTCTATGTAGACGGCTACGAGCGCTTCGCCCAGCGACACCCGGAGCTTCGCGAGCAGACGGTCGTCATCGAGAGCTTCTCCAAGCCCTGGGCTATGACTGGCTGGCGTTTGGGCTGGCTCACAGCCGCAGCCCCCGTCATCGCCGAGATTGCCAAGGCTCACCAATACTTAGTATCGAGTGCCGTCTCCTTTGAGATGGACGCCGCAGCCCGAGCCCTCACCGTCGACCCAGCCCCCATGCTCAAAGTCTACCGAGCCCGCCGCGAACGCGTACTCGCAGCCTTAAACGTCATGGACCTCGACGTGGTAGAGCCCGCAGGAGCCTTCTACGCTTTCCCCAGCATCAAACAGTACGGCCTAACCAGCGAAGACTTCTGCATCAAAGCCATCAAAGAAGCAAATGTAGCCCTAGTCCCGGGCGACTGTTTCGGCACCGAAGGTCACGTCCGCCTCAGCTATTGCGTTTCCGACAAGGATTTGGACGAAGGTCTCCGCCGCCTGTCCAACTTCGTGTCAACCCTATAGCCCACCGGGACCCAAAACCATCAGCCCACCGACCCAAGCATTATGAGTGGGGCGCGCCGGCCAACGGAAAACCGGGCTGCCCCATAGTTGACGCAGGCCGCGCCGCCGAAGGCCAGGCGCAAGGTTTTCGTAGATTCCGCACGAGCCGAAGGCCACTTAATGTGGCCTTCGTGCGAGCCCAGGACTTGACCGAGCGAAAACCTTGCGCCTGGCCTTCGGCGGAGCGTGCCGGATGGTGGAATTGTGTGCAGCCCGGTTTTCCGTTGACCGACGCCGGGGTCCCCGCCATAATACTCTCGGTTCACGCACGAATCCGCTGCCAGAGACAGCCGGTGCAAACGGGCATCGCCCGCGAGCTTAATGGGATATCCCGCCAGCCGAGGTGGTCGAGTAGATATGTCTTCTCGCCCCCGTCGCTCATGCAGCGCGGGGGCTTTCTTTTTGGACATGCCCCCGTCACGTCCTTGTGGCGGACCGTGCCCGGAGAGAATTCGAGGAGGTGTAATTCATGCCCCAGCAGTACAAAATCGACAAGGTTGCAGAGATCGAGTCCCGTATCGCCGAGAACGCCGGTCTGTTCGTCGTCAACTACAACGGTCTGACGGTTAAGCAGGCTCAGGAGCTGCGTCATCAGCTTCGCGAGTGCGGCGCCGAGATGAAGGTCTACAAGAACAACCTGGTCAAGATCGCTCTCAAGAACCAGGAGCAGCCCGAGCTCGACGAGATCCTCGCCGGCCCCGTCGCTTATGTGTTCTACGAGTCCGAGCCGGTCGAGGCCGCTAAGGCCCTTAAGGACTTCTCCGCTCAGTCCAAGGGCGTCCTTGAGATCAAGGGCGGTATCTCCGACGGCAAGGCCGTTTCCGCTGATGATGTTAAGGCTATCGCCGAGCTGCCCACCAAGGATCAGCTTCTCGGCCAGATCGCCGGTCTCATCTCCGGTTTCGCTCGCGACATCGCTGTCTGTGTCAACGGCGTTTCCTCTGGTCTCGCTCGTTCGATCCAGCAGGTCTCCGAGCAGAAGGCAGCCTAGTCGCTGTTTTCACCCGCGGCGGCAACGCCGCACCCCTGGCGCATTCGCGCCGTGTTTTAACTGATCTCCGTGCATCCGCACGGAAACCGAAAGGACTTAGAAATGGCTAAGCTTACCACCGATGAGATCATCGATGCTCTTAAGGAAATGACCCTTCTCGAGGCTTCCGAGCTCGTCAAGGCTATCGAGGACACCTTCGGCGTTTCCGCCGCTGCTCCTGCCGCTGTTGTCGCCGCTCCCGCTGCTGGCGCTGCTGAGGCCGAGGAGAAGACCGAGTTTGACGTCGTGCTCGAGGGCTTCGGCGACAACAAGATCCAGGTCATCAAGGCCGTCCGTGAGCTCACCAACCTTGGCCTGAAGGAGGCCAAGGAGGTCGTCGAGGGCGCTCCCAAGGCTGTTCTCGAGGGTGCCAAGAAGGAGGACGCCGAGGCTGCCAAGGAGAAGCTCGAGGCTGCTGGCGCTGCTGTCACCCTCAAGTAATCAGGCTCTCTCGCCAGATTTCTTTGCAGACGGGGTTCGCATTGCGAGCCCCGTCTTTTTTGTTTTGGCCCCTCATTCCCATTGCTCGGCACGCAGAACACCGTTGTCTTCGCCGTGCCAATCCCGTTACCGCTGGGGCGTAAAATTGCACCATTCGAGCAATAATTTGCGTTGACCTGCTGAAGAATTGCGTTTGCCTTACGGCGACGTATGTCTCCGGCGGTAAGATACTTCGGTATCGCAATTTGGTCTGCGGCCGTCGTGCCGCACGCACAGGGCGCATTCTGCGCCTGCGAAAGGATCCTTGAATAACATGAAGGCAATCATCCCCGCCGCCGGTCTTGGCACGCGTTTTCTGCCTGGCACTAAGTGCACGCCCAAAGAGATGCTGCCGGTGCTCGACAAGCCGGTCATTCAGTATGTCGTTGAGGAGGCGCTCGACCCCGAGGAGGTCGACGACGCCATCATCGTTACCTCTCCCGGTAAGCCCGAGCTGCTGAGCTACTTCCAGCCCGATCGTTCGCTCGAGAACCTGCTGCGCGAGCGCGGTAAGGACGCCTACGCCGACGCCGTCGCCCATGCGGGCGGTATGCCGGTCGACTTCCGTTATCAGTACGAGCCCAAGGGCCTCGGTCACGCCATCCGCTCTGCCGCCGACGCTGTGGCAGGGGAGAACTTCCTGGTTCTTCTGGGCGACTACGTTGTGCCTAACCGCGACATCTGCGACAAGATGCTCGCCGTTTCCAAGGAGCACGGTGGCGCTTCGGTTATCGCCGTCGCTGCTTGCTCGCCCGAGGAAGTCAGCCGCTACGGCGTTATCGCCGGCGAACGCGTCGGTTCGCTCGAGGGCGCCGAGGGCGTTGCCGATGCCGAGCCGGGCGCTGTCTGGCGCATCGGCGGTCTGGTCGAGAAGCCCGCTCCCGAGGCGGCTCCGTCCAACCTGTACATCGTCGGTCGTTACCTGCTGAGCCCGCTGGTCATGGACCTGCTCGCCGATCAGCAGGCCGGCAAGGGCGGCGAGATCCAGCTCACCGACGCCATGGCCCGCTCGCTCGATCGTGAGGCCATGTACGCTGTCGTCATCGACCCGCTCTCGGGCTACGACACCGGCACCCCGTCTGGCTGGATGGCCACCAACGCCCTCATGGCCGCAAGCGATCCTCGCTTTGCCAGCGCCTTCTGGGACGCCATCGACGAGCGCGGCGGCTTGATGCGCAAATAAGCCTTCGGGCATCGACATTTACGGGTGCGGACTTCGGTCTGCGCCCGTTTTTTATGCGCGCCGCGGCTTGGCTCCGGAAAGTGCGTCCCACAATTTGACTGAATTCTGGGACGCGCTTTCCGGTTGGGGCCCCTAGCGGAAACTGCGACCCGGAATATCGGCTCAAAACGGGACACGCTTTCCCAAACAGGGCTCAATCGGAAACTGCGACCCAGTTTGAGGCCTCAAAATGGGTCGCAGTTTCCGCATGATCTGTCACGAACAACTTGGCGCTCGTCCATGACAGTGTCGTTCGCTGGTCTTCCAAGCAAAAGGGCCGTCCCGTGAGGGGCGGCCCGATTTGGCTGTGGGTTTGCTTGTCAGATGCTATTCAACCGGATGACCGCATTTGGGGCAGAACTTGGCTTCTGGTACGAGCGGGGTGCCACAGTGGCGGCAGAATTTCGGGGTAGAAGATGCGACCGGCTGCTGGGGCATGACTGTGAGGGGCTCCCCTGACGATTGCCATTGTGTATCAAATGTCGAACCAGCAGGAGACTGTTGAGCGACCTGTCCCTGCTGGGCATACTTCTTGTGGCGGCTGCGCTTGTGTTTCTTTGCTTTGGGTGCGGTGCCAGCGATGCTTGTTTGAGCTGCGGCGCGCTTTTTGCGACGGATGCAAACGACTGCGATGCCGCCGGTGATCATCAGGACAGCCGCAATCCCACCGCCAACAACGATTGGCATGTTGTCCTGGGCAAAGAAGATGAGTTTTTCGATCGGGCTATAGTGGATATTCGACTTGTAGACGTCGATGTGCATCTTCGTGGGGTCTTCGGCATCGGAATAGTCCACAACGATTTTTTGGTCGTTATCGACGAACTCGGGGTAGCCATCGCAATCCGATTTGGTTTTATAGTCGACTCTCTGGCCTGTCTGGGTGTCAATGAAGCGAATGATGGTTGAATTCTCGTTTGAGACCGAAGCCAGTGCGATATTGCCATTCCTCGAGATGTCACTGATGTCAAACTCGCTTTCGTCATCGCTCCTGACTATATAGTGGATTTGCTTCCCGGTGCTTGAATCGATGACAATGGTGTCGTAGTTTTCGCCAGTATTGGCTAGGACGAACTTTCCACTAACGTTACTGATCCAGATTTTATTACCGTCGGCTGCTTTATCGATGTTACCGTCAAAGTCTGCGACTAAATAGGCTCTATACAGATCATCATCGACACTGTCGGTCCATATGAGTAGTTTATCGGACTCGTATGCTCTAGCTACTGTTTCACACCGGACGTCGCCTGGCATCTCTTGAATTGACGTGGAGCCATCGGGGATGTTGATTATCTTGAGCTTTCGACTCGAGTAGACACACAAGCGCTTTCCATCCTTTGAGAGGACGGCATCCATATCATCTTTTTCGAACTTGTAGGTAAATGATTTCTCATTTGATTGCAGATTGAAAACGTATATTTCCCCATATTTGCTATTCGGACAATAGGCAGTTAAGGTGTTTCCGTCTTCACTAAGCTCGCTGAGGCTAACATCTGATTTCTTTGCGTGTATGGGGTGGGCGACTTGTTTTTGATCTTCGACGGAATAGACGATGACTTTCCCGTTATCCAGCCAATAAAGATGCTTGTTGTCCCAAGTAATCCGAACATCGGATAGACAGGATTTCGGTAAATCAATAGGAGTGACTTCACCGCTCCTAAGATCAAGCCGTGAATAACCGTAATATAAATCATTGCCCTCATCGTCCCAGTCGAGGTCATAGTCTTCGATGATGGCGTAATTACCATCGTCCGTGAACCATGCATGCGAATCTTCGCCTTCGACGTCGACGGTTAGCGACTTTTCTAGCTCCGGTGTCGGTAGGCCGTCAGCTAATGCCGCGGGGGGGGGCAGCCAGCGGGGTCAGCGCCGCTACGATGCCGATTGTGGCTGCGGCGATCCTCTCGCCTTTTCGGATGCTCTTAAACACGGCAATCCTTTCTTTAGGCTATAAGTAACTATCCAGTATCTTCATGCCGGATTCGAAGAATCTGTTGCGCAACATTGCCAAACGGGTGCAACAAGGCGGCGGCCCCTTTGCCATAACCTGCCGGAAAGTGCGACCCACAATTTGACTGAATTCTGGGATGCGCTTTCCGGTTGGGGCCCCTAGCGGAAACTGCGACCCGGAATATCGGCTCAGAACGGGATGCGGTTTCCCAGACAGGGTTCAATCGGAAACTGCGTCCCAGTTTGAGGCCTCAAAATGGGTCGCAGTTTCCGCCCGAACAACCCCTGCCGCCATTCCGTCATTCAGCGGCCCGCACCAGCAGTCTCGTTCACAGAAAATATATGAACAGATGTTCGATTAACAGCTATCTACCTGCACCTTTTCTGTCGAAAAACTTTGTTACTCCAAAAACTCAATCGCGTCAAGGCTTTTCTTGCCCAACGGTCGGTACCTGATAAACTATTAGGTTGCGATAACTGGCGAAGCTATGCCTCGCCAACCCACCGAGCATTTCCGTGAAGGAGGAAAAACCTGGTGACCTACGCATACACTGCCACTGAGCGCAAGCGCGTCAGCTTCGGGAAAATCCCGGAGGCCATGGAGCTCCCCAACCTTATCTCTGTTCAAAGGGAATCCTTTGAGCGTTTTAAGGACGAGGGCCTTCGTGAGGCGTTCAAGGAATCCAGCCCCATCCAGAGCCAGAACCATGTTCTCGAGGTTACCTTCGGCGAGCATCAGTTCGGCGACCCCGCGCACACCGTCGAGGAGTGCCGCGAGAAGGATATGACCTATCAGGCTCCGCTTCTGACCGACGTCCGTCTCACCAACAAGGAGACCGGCGAGATCAAGGAGCAGCTCGTCTTCATGGGCGACTTCCCCATGATGACCGATCAGGGCACCTTCATCATCAACGGTACCGAGCGTATCGTCGTCTCGCAGCTCGTCCGTTCCCCGGGCGTGTACTACAGCTCCGAGATGGATTCGGGCAAGCAGATCTACAAGGCCCAGATTATCCCGTCCCGCGGTGCCTGGCTTGAGTTTGAGGTCGACAAGCGCGACCAGCTCATGGTCTCCATCGACCGTAAGCGCAAGCAGAGCGCCACGATGTTCCTGCGCGCCCTTGGCATCGCCGTCACCAACGACGACATCATCGAGCTGCTCGGCAACTCCGATGTGATCAAGCGCACCCTGGAGCGCGACACCGCCCTCACTCGCGAGGACGCCCTCATCGAGATCTACCGTCGTCTGCGCCCGGGCGAGCCTCCCACCGTGGACGCTTCCCGCAGCCTGCTCGAGGGTCTGCTCTTTAACCCGCAGCGCTACGACCTGGCCCGCGTCGGTCGCTACAAGGTCAACAAGAAGCTCAACCTCACCACCGAGGAAGAGGTCACGGTGCTCACCGACGAGGATATCGTTGCGACGCTGCGCTACCTCCTGTCCCTCGCTGCCGGCGAGCAGGGCTTCAAGGTCGACGACATCGACCACTTCGGCAACCGCCGTATCCGTACCGTCGGCGAGCTCGTCGCCAACCAGTTCCGTATCGGCATGAGCCGTATGGAGCGCGTCGTCCGTGAGCGCATGAGCTCCCAGGACATCGACGAGATCACCCCGCAGTCGCTCATCAACATCCGCCCGATCGTGGCCTCCATCAAGGAGTTCTTCGGTTCCTCGCAGCTCTCGCAGTTCATGGACCAGGCGAACCCCCTGACCGGTCTGACCCACAAGCGCCGTCTGTCCGCACTCGGCCCTGGCGGTCTTGCCGGCCACAAGTCCGGCTCCAGCCGCCGCACCAACGTGCCGACGGCCGTCCGCGACGTTCACAACTCGCACTACAGCCGCATGTGCCCGATCGAGACCCCCGAAGGCCCCAACATCGGCCTGATCGGCTCGCTCGCCCTCTACGCCCGCGTCAACGAGTACGGCTTCATCGAGGCCCCGTTCCGTCGCGTCGAGAACGGCGTTGCCACCGACCAGATCGACTGGATGACCGCTGACGAGGAAGAGAAGCACGTCATCGCGCCGGCCAACACGCCGCTCGATCCCAAGACCAACGAGTTCATCACGACCGATGCCGAGGGCAAGATCGTCCGCCCCCACACCGTGATCGCCCGTACTCGCGACTTCGACGGCTCCTTCGGCGCTCCCGCCGACGTGCCCGTCGAGGACGTCGACTACATGGACGTCTCGCCGCGTCAGATGCTCTCCGTCGCAGCCACGCTGATCCCGTTCCTGGAGCACGACGACGCCAAGCGTACGCTGATGGGCGCTAACATGCAGCGTCAGGCCGTGCCGCTGGTTCACCCCGCCGCTCCCTATGTCGGTACCGGCATGGAGCGTCGCGCCGCTCTGGACTCCGGCGAGGTCACCCTGGCCAAGAACGCCGGCGAGGTCATCTTTGCCGACGCCGCCAAGATCATCGTCAAGCATGCCGGCGGTATGGACGAGTATCACCTGGCCAAGTACCAGCGCTCCAACCAGTCCACCTGCATCAACCACCGTCCGCTCGTTCGCGTCGGTGACACCGTTGAGCAGGGCGAGCCTCTGGCCGATGGTCCTTCGACCGATCACGGCGAGCTCGCACTGGGCCAGAACCTCACCGTGGCCTACATGCCGTGGGAAGGCTTTAACTACGAGGACGGTATCGTCGTGTCCGAGCGCCTGGTGGCCGAGGACCTGCTGACGACCATCAACATCACCCGTCACGAGATCGACGCCCGCGACACCAAGCTCGGTCCCGAGGAGATCACCCGCGAGATCCCGAACCTCTCCGAGGACATGCTTGCCAACCTCGACGAGGACGGCATTATCCGCATCGGCGCCGAGGTCGGCCCTGGCGACATCCTGGTCGGCAAGGTCACGCCTAAGGGCGAGAGCGCTCTGACCGCCGAGGAGCGCCTGCTGCGCGCCATCTTCGGTGCCAAGGCCCACGACGTTCGCGACACCTCCCTTAAGATGCCTCACGGCGCTTACGGCCGCGTCATCGACGTCGTCCGCTTTAGCCGCGAGAACGGCGACGACCTGGCCCCCGGCGTCAACGAGCAGGTGCGCGTCTACGTCGCCCAGCGTCGTAAGATCCAGCAGGGCGATAAGATCGCCGGTCGCCACGGCAACAAGGGTGTTATCTGTAACGTTCTGCCGGTCGAGGACATGCCCTACATGGCTGACGGTACCCCGATCGACGTTATCCTCAACCCGCTGGGCGTTCCTTCGCGTATGAACGTCGGCCAGCTGCTCGAGTGCCACCTTGGCTGGGCTGCTGCTTGCGGTTGGGATACCGAGGATGCCGACTCCGACAAGTACGTCCCCGGTCCGTTCTTCACCGCGACGCCCGTCTTCGACGGCGCCAAGGAGGACGAGATCGCCGAGGTCATCCGTCGCGCCAACAAGAACATGCTCAACAAGGCCACCGCTGCCTTTGGCGATCACATGCGTCCCGAGTTCGTCACCCAGCTTGACGAGCGCGGCAAGACCCGTCTGTTCGACGGCCGCACCGGCGAGGAGTTCCGCGAGCCCATTACCGTGGGTACGTCCTACATCCTCAAGCTCGGCCACATGGTCGACGACAAGATCCACGCCCGTTCGACCGGCCCTTACAGCCTGGTTACCCAGCAGCCTCTGGGCGGCAAGGCTCAGTTCGGCGGCCAGCGCTTCGGCGAGATGGAAGTTTGGGCACTGTACGCTTACGGTGCTTCCAACGTCCTGCAGGAGATCCTGACCGTCAAGTCCGACGATACCGTGGGCCGCGTCAAGACCTACGAGTCCATCGTCAAGGGCGAGAACGTTCCGGTCCCGGGTATCCCCGAGTCCTTCAAGGTTCTCGTCAAGGAGATTCGCTCCCTCGCACTGGACATCGAGCCCATGCACGATGCCGACGAGGACGCCTCCGCCCCTGTGACCGCCGAGGAGACCTCCGCTCTCGACGACCTGGCTGCGCTCGCCGGCTTTGACGCCGACGTCGAGGCCGAGGATGCCGAGACCGCCGAGGCGCCCGAGGCTGTCGCCGCCACGACCACTGATAAGGAGTAGTTGACTGTGGCAGATTTCGAAGCTACTGATTTTGACTCGGTAAAGATCTCCCTTGCCTCCGCCGACCAGATCCGTTCCTGGTCGCACGGTGAGGTCAAGAAGCCGGAGACCATCAATTACCGTACCCTCAAGCCCGAGAAGGACGGCCTGTTCTGCGAGAAGATCTTCGGTCCCGCCAAGGACTGGGAGTGCTCCTGCGGCAAGTACAAGGGCATCCGCTTTAAGGGCATCGTCTGCGAGCGCTGCGGCGTCGAGGTCACCTCGGCCAAGGTGCGTCGCGACCGCATGGGCCACATCGAGCTCGCCGCTCCCGTGTCCCACATCTGGTACTTCAAGAGCCCCACGAGCTTCCCGATGAGTCGTATGCTCGACATCAAGTCCAAGGACCTCGAGAAGGTTCTGTACTTTGCCAGCTACATCATCACCGAGGTCGACTACGAGGCTCGCGAGGCCGACGCCGACGACCTGCGCGAGGAGCTCGCCGCCGATTTGGAAGAGATCGATGCCGAGTGCGCCCGCCAGATCGAGTCCCTCAAGGAGCAGGGCAACCCCGAGAACTTTGACGAGTTCTCCGACGAGGAGCCGCTGACCCCCGAGGAGATCGCCTCTGGCATCGTCGATATCGAGGAAGAGTGCAAGGACGAGAAGCAGCTCCGCACGGACGCCTTCAACGCCTTCATGAAGCTCAGCGAACGCGACCTCATTTCCGATGAGCCGCTGTTCCGCGAGATGACCCGCTACTACTCGATGTACTTCAAGGGTGGCATGGGTGCCGAGGCCGTCCGCGACCTGCTCGCTGCCATCGACCTCCCCTCCGAGGCCGAGAAGCTCAAGGCCATCATCGCCGACGAGGACTCCCAGAAGCAGAAGCGCGAGAAGGCCGTCAAGCGCCTCGAGGTCGTTGACGCCTTCCTGAAGGGCGGCAACAGCCCCGCGAACATGATCCTGGATGTCATCCCGGTCATTCCGCCCGATCTGCGCCCGATGGTCCAGCTCGACGGCGGCCGCTTCGCCGCGTCCGACCTCAACGACCTGTATCGTCGCGTGATCAACCGTAACAACCGACTCAAGCGCCTGCTCGACCTGGACGCCCCTGCGATCATCGTGAACAACGAGAAGCGCATGCTCCAGGAGTCCGTGGACGCACTGTTCGACAACGGCCGTCGTGGTCGCCCGGTCTCTGGCCGTGGCGGTCGCCCGCTCAAGTCGCTCGCCGAGGCCCTCAAGGGCAAGCAGGGTCGTTTTCGTCAGAACCTGCTGGGTAAGCGTGTCGACTACTCCGGCCGTTCGGTCATCGTTACCGACCCCAAGCTGCTGCTGCACCAGTGCGGTCTGCCCAAGACCATGGCGCTGGAGCTCTTCAAGCCCTTCGTCATGAAGCGCCTGGTCGAGCTTGGCAAGGTCGAGAACATCAAGGGCGCCAAGCGCGCTATCGACCGCGGTGCCACCTTTGTGTGGGATATCCTCGAAGAGGTCATCGACGGCCGCGTCGTGCTGCTCAACCGTGCACCGACCCTGCACCGTCTGTCCATCCAGGCCTTTGAGCCGGTGCTGGTCGAGGGCAAGGCTATCCACCTGCATCCGCTGGTCTGCTCGCCCTTCAACGCCGACTTCGACGGCGACCAGATGTCTGTCCACGTGCCGCTGTCCAGCCAGGCTCAGGCCGAGGCCCGCGTGCTCATGCTCTCTGCGAACAACCTGCGCTCGCCGGCATCCGGCAAGCCGGTCAACATCCCTTCGCAGGACATGATCATCGGTGTGTACTACCTCACCCAGGTTCGCGAGGGTCTGCCGGGCGAGAACCACGTGTTCTCGAGCTTCGACGACGCGCTGCACGCCTATGACTGCCGCTCCGAGGTCGACATGCAGGCCAAGATCCAGGTCCGCGTGTCCGCTGCCGATGCCAACGTCATCAACGAGGACGGCACTCGTATCTTCCGCGTCAAGAACGGCAAGAACGAGTTCGTCGACTACGACGTCACCGGCAACAAGACCGCGCGCTTCGAGACCTCTATCGGCCGCATCATTTTCAACCGCCAGTGCCTGCCCGAAGACTATGAGTTCATGAACTACAAGATGGTCAAGGGCGATGTGGCCAAGCTGGTTGCCGACTGCTGCGATCGTTACCCCGAGGCCAAGGTCGGCCCGATCCTCGACGCCATCAAGTACTCCGGCTTCCACTACGCTACCCGCGCCGGCCTCACCATCTCGGTGTGGGACGCTCTTATCCCTGCCGAGAAGCAGGAGCTGCTCGACCGCGCCCAGGCCAACGTCGACCAGATCAACGAGTACTTCGAGGAGGGCTTCATCAACGAGACGGAGCGCCACATCGAAGTCGTTAACGAGTGGACCGCTTGTACCGATAAGGTTGCAGCGCTCATGCTCGACATGTTCGACGAGGAGAACCCGCTGTACATGATGGCCGACTCCGGCGCCCGTGGTTCTAAGACCCAGCTGCGTCAGCTCGGCGGCATGCGTGGCCTGATGGCAGACATGTCCGGCGAGACGATCGACCTTCCCATTAAGGCGAACTTCCGCGAGGGCCTGCTGCCGCTCGAGTACTTCATTTCGACCTACGGCGCCCGTAAGGGCCTGGTCGATACCGCATCCCACACTTCGGACTCTGGTTACCTGACCCGTCGTCTGGTCGACGTGGCCCAGGACGTCATCGTCCGCGAGGAGGACTGCGGTACGCACGAGGGCGTTACCTACAACCTCATCATCCCCGGCACCACCGACCTCAACACCGACCTCGTCGGCCGTTGCTTCATCGAGGACGTCGTGGCCCCCGATGGCACCGTGCTCTTTGAGCAGGACGGCTACATCGAGAAGGTCGCCGACATCCAGAAGATGGTCGATGCGGGCCTTAAGAAGGTCAAGCTTCGCGCACTGCTCACCTGCCGCTCCAAGTACGGCGTGTGCCAGAAGTGCTACGGCTGGGATCTTTCCACCCGTCGTCCGGTCGCTATCGGTACTGCCGTCGGCATTATTGCCGCCCAGTCCATCGGCGAGCCCGGTACGCAGCTTACGATGCGTACCATTCACTCCGGCGGCGTCGCTGGCGTCGACGATATTACGCAGGGTCTGCCTACGGTCAGCCGTATGTTCGATATCGTCGGCAACGTCAACGAGAAGATTCTGGGTCGCGAGGCCGAGCTGGCTCCGTACTCCGGCCACCTCTCGATTAAGCCCGAGAAGTCCGAGTACGTGCTGACGCTCACCGACTCCGAGGATCACACCCGTGTCCTCGACGAGCGTCGCGTCCCCGCTTCGGTGCGCTTCATGCCCGAGATCGAGGACGGCTGCGAGGTTCGCGCCGGCGACCAGATCACCAAGGGCTTCGTCAACTTCCGCAACCTGCGCAAGCTGACCGACATTGAGTCGACGATGCACACCTTCGTCGAGAGCGTCAAGGACGTCTACACCAGCCAGGGCGTCGACCTGAACGACAAGCACATCGAGGTGCTCGCACGTCAGATGCTGCGTCGCGTTCAGATCACCAACCCCGGCGACTCCAAGTACCTGCTTGGTCAGTACGTCGACCGCTACGAGTTCGCCGACGAGGTCGAGCGCGTTGCCCGTCTGGGCGGTCAGGCTCCTGTGGCCGAGCCCGTCATCCTGGGTACGCTCAAGGTCGCGTCCAACATCGACTCCTGGCTGTCGAGCGCTTCGTTCATCCGTACCGCCGGCGTCCTTACCGAGGCTGCCATTGAGGGCAAGGTCGACCACCTGCTCGACCTTAAGTCCAACGTCATCGTCGGTAAGAAGATCCCGGCTGGTACCGGCCTCAAGCCGTACGCCAACGCCAAGCTGACGTATCGCACGGCCGACGGCTATGTTGACATCGACGGCCCGGCTTCGCCCAACGCCAAGTCGCTGCCCGAGTGGGCTCCGGTGGAGCTCAAGGACCTGGACGAGCAGCTCCCTCAGCAGCTCGACTGGGCCGGCTACGACGAGTTTGGCGGTGCTGACGGTTCGTTCACCCGCAACGGCCACACCATCTCCGCCGAGAAGGCTCGCCTGTACCTGTTCGACGACCTGGGCGTGTCGCAGCGCTGGACCAACAAGTTCAGCGAGGTTGGCATCGAGACGGTCGGCGACCTGGTCGGCAAGTCCGAGGAGGATCTGCTGCGCATCGATGGTATCGGTGCCAAGGCGATCGAGGAGCTCCGTGACGGCCTGGAGGCCCACGACCTGCTCTACATCCTCGAGAACAACGACGACGTCGCCGACGAGGAAGACCTCTCGCAGCTGCTGCAGATGGTCTTTAGCCCCGACGGTCCGGACGACATCCTGCTGGGCACCTCCGCCGCGCCGACGCATCACGCCGACGCCGACGAGGAGCTCCTGGGCGCCCCGATCGACGACAAGAAGGCTCCCGCCAACGGTGCCATCAACGAGGACATGGCTTCCCTCGACGAGCTGCTCAACCAGCTCGTGGACACCGACGACGCCGAAGAGGCCAAGGACAACGACGAGGAGTAATTTCCTAGTACGTTAACCGTCCTTCCAAAGACCCGTTTCCCAACAGGGAAGCGGGTCTTTTTTGTTGAGGAACGTTGCCCTGACGAGCACGTAGGATTCCCGGAACGGGCCGCCCGCTGTTTAAGTTTGTCGCGAGTTCCGCACGCAAAGGAAAGCACTTAATGTGCTTTCCGTCTTGCGCAGGACTGTAGAGCAGCAAACTTAAACAGCGGGCGGCCCGTTCCGGGAATCCGTCCCCGCGTACAGAAGGGGATTCCTTTTGCCAAAAAGGGACAGGTTTATTTTGGTAGGTTATTCCTGCTTGAATTTGAAACATTTCGTTCGGTCAAAGCGTATCTATGGTGAGGGCCTCATCGAGAACCATTAACGTCACCGGGAGGTGATTATGGAAGAACAAACATTTAGACAGGCGGTCGAGGATCACCGTGATGTCGTGTTTCGAATCGCATTGACGTACCTGCGCGATCGTGCCGATGCCGACGATGTTGCCCAAGATGTCTTTCTTAAGCTGCTTAAAAGCGATGGACATTTTGAAAGTCGGGAACATCTTCGCCGATGGCTTATCCGGGTCACGATCAATGAATGTAAATCACTCTTTCGAAAGCCATGGAGGCGTGTGGAGGATATTGAGAACCTGGCCGATTCGCTTTCGGCGGCGCAGGATGAGACCAAGGCGGTCCTGTCAGACGTTATGCGACTTCCGGAGCGATTCCGTGTTCCCATCGTGCTCTATTTCTATCTGGGCTTTTCGACCTCAGAGATTGCCGAGTTGTTGCATGTGCCAGCCGCGACCGTTCGAACGCGTTTAGCTCGCGGTCGATCGAAGCTCAAATTCATCCTAGAGGAGGGCGACCGTGAAATCCAATCAAATCAAGCAGGCCTTCGAGTCCATCCAAGCCGATAGCGATCTTGCAGATCGCGTCCTTAATACCGCTGCGGGTGAGCCGCTTCATCGAAAGGGCCACGCGAAGCCTCTTTATGTTGCCGTTGTTGGATGTCTTGTCGGAGTGCTGGCGACCGGAGGGGTCGCCTACGCCGTCGTCAATTCCAGATATTTTGCCTCAGCCTGGGGAAACCACGGCAACGGGGATTCCATTACCTGGACTAATGGCGGCTCATCGGGGACTAAATACACCTACACCAGAGAGTTTGGTGACGGCATTGCGCCCCAAAGCCTGGAGGGCACAGTCCAGAAGGTTAATCTGTCCGTCGAGGGTAACGGCTATACGCTTGATATCCATGAGATGGCTATCGATAAAAACGGTTGCGGTGCCGTGACGTTTACGCTGTCCAATCCAAATGGCGTTAACTACTACAAGCCGGCAGCAGAGACAGGCGAACTTGTTCTCTATGGTGAAGAAGAACAAGGCATCGGCACGCCCAGCATGAACTTCGGCGAGGAATGGGCTGACACACGCTGCACCATTGATAAGGACACATCAAGCGATACTGTCATTAATGGCACGATGTACTTTGCTTCTATGGATCGCGAGCGAGGTTTTCAACATGCGGTCACCTGGAATATCTCGTGGACCGAGGGCGAAGGCGAGGATGCGAAGCCGTTCGAGGCATCGACGCCCGAGTTTAGCGTGGGAGCGTACGTCTATACAAAGGAACTCCGCTCCGATGACTCGCCTCTCGAGATCAGCCCGTTTTCTATCCAGACACACATCGATGATCTGGGCATTGACGCAGTCACGAAGAAGTTGACGGTTGCCTACAAGGATGGATCGGAGCAGATTATCGAAGATGACGACGCAGGGGCGTTCAACTTATATTTTTCTTATACGCGCAATAGCGGAGAGAACATCTCGGTTCCGACGAAGCTGATCAATGTCGATCAGGTGGTCTCGGTAACCCTTGAGGGCACGAGATGCACATCAGCAGGAGAGACCGAAACAGAAATACCCTTTACCATCGTCTATTCGTAAGGTCTGAGGCCGCTTCCTACTAGGGAAAGCGGCCTCTTTTGCGGTAAATGGGCGGTTAAAGCGAGCGATATTCGTCTGAATGTCGGAAGTATGCGGCAAAATCTTGATGGGCCGACCACACCGCATATGCTCAAGCGCTCTACCTGCTGATTTATTATCGCAAAACCCCTGCGCGCTCAGCAAGTCCAAAATTTGCCGCATACTTCCGAAAACGCCGCCGATTTCCATGCGACAGACGAAAGCAGATCACCGCCGGAGCGCGACGTTTCCCCAGATAAAACCGACCAAAATAAACCTGTCCCTTTTTGGCAGGGAACGTTGCCCCGACGAGCACGTCGGATTCCCGGAACGGGCCGCCCGCTGTTTAAGTTTGTCGCGAGTTCCGCACGCAAAGGAAAGCACTTAATGTGCTTTCCGTC
>OLOP01001093.1_pt1 | contig 18738 bp, 24 predicted proteins | sample 1672381 | NCBI WGS metagenome assembly OLOP01 (sample SAMEA3136678, study PRJEB25190) | human gut metagenome | biome: human gut; feature: human-associated habitat; material: faeces | place: Austria | collected 2013 | reverse complement strand
TTAATTCATCTTTAAAGTTATCTAAAATTTTATATGCTTCATTCAATTGTTGTTGATTATATTTTCTCTTGTCTAAACTTATAAAATCTATATTTTCTAATTTATTCATTATGTCTATTACTATGTTGTATATATGATTTATTGTCATTTGTATCACTCCATTCCGTTATAATAATCTCCTACATTTATTTTATGATACGTATCTCTGTCAACAGTTACCCATATTGATTTTATTTTTCCATCAATTTCTTTTTGAATCTGTATTCTATAACTTTCTGGATGATATTGTGGTATTAGTGATTTTCCACAACTCATCATTGTTGTGTATGCTGAACTATAATCTTTATCAACAACTTGTCCTTCTTTTACTCCATAATCTTTTTCTTCTTTTATCATTATTCCTATTGCTGTAAATAGTATTATAAATAAAATTATAACAATTCCAATTACAAATATTTCTATTATACCTTTTTCAGATTTCATATTTATTTACCTCTTTTCATTTTTTTATTTAAGAACTTTCTTTGATATTCTTTTACATTATTTTGTCTTTGTTTTTCTTTATTTGTATTTTTTATGAATCCATTATCATTTCCGTTCATTTTATTTTCTCCCTTCTAGTAGTTCTTGTAAAACTTGAATAATTATCTTGTTATATACTTCTGTTTCATAATAATATTTATTGTTCTCATTTATTTTTAGTGGACCCTTTTGTAATTCTTCTATCTTGTCTTTTACTTTTTGAACTGGAATAACTTGACTTTTTATTTTAACTTCTTGTGCTTTCAGATTTTCAATTTTCCCAGTATATAACATATAATACTTCAAATTTAATTCTTCGTTCTCTTTTAATACTCTTTTATAATCTGATAAAATATGTTCTAAATTCTCTAAATCTTCTTTATAATAAAGTCCTGTTCTAAAGTCTGAATGCATTGAATTTAAAAAACAATAAGCATTATTTATTCTATCTTCTCTACTATTTTCTTTCACTTAAAACACCTCCTATGCCAAGCACTTCATAACTTTTTTCAAATAATTCACACACAAATTTCTTCTGTTTCTCATCTATTAAATCTAATTCTTTTTCTGTTTCATGTTTATAACTTCCGATATGGACAACCCATACAGCCTGTCCTACTGATGTGTTCATAAACTTTCGGTACTTCTATGTCGTATTTTTTTATGATTTTTTCAAGTAACTCGTCTGTTAAATCCCAAATCGGTGTAAATTTTTTATCTTTTGTAAAACAACTTTGATATTGTTTTTTCCTTAAAATACTTTCTTCTCCTCTAACTCCCAAAATTGCTTTTTTATTTGTCTCTTTCTCATAATCGTGAAACGGTTTTTTCTTTAAATAATAACAGCATAAATGTGTTATTTTATGTGCATTTCCAGATAAAACATATTCTCTCGCTTTTTTACTAATTCCACTAAAGCCTTTATAATATGTTCCGTTTATTTTTTGCAATATTGTTTTACCAGGAGTTTTTCCTTTCCTTATTGCATTTTGATAATAATATATGTAGAAGTCTTGCTCTTTGCTGAAACACGGAATACCATATTTTTCTTTTATTTCGAGCGGTTTCATTGCTGGTAGTAATACTCTATCACTATTTTTATAAATTCTATCTCTAATTTCTGGGTGTTCCATATATGTATTGCAACCGACTACTTCTATGTTATCTATATGTGCATATTCTTTTATAAACCAGTAGAGCAAGTGACTGTCTTTTCCTCCGACTATAACTCAAATAATATTCATTCGGATTTATCTTAGTAAATTTACTTTTTAAATCGAATAAATAAAAATCAACAGCATTCATATCTTATTTACTCCTCTCTAACTTTTCTATATTACAATCTTCCGTAGTAGCATAGTAAACATTGTCATCTAATATCTTTCTTAAAAGAATATCTAAATCATCAACTATTAAACCTCTTCTATTGCCTATTACTTTTTTTCTTACTTCTGTTACCAATATTGGTTCCGGCATTATCCATTTTACGTCTATTTCTCTAGCTGTTTGTTCTATTTGCTTTTTATGTTCATAACTCCAACATACGATTGGCATTTGTTTTTCTACAGATAATTTAATTGCCTTTATTGTTTTCCCATTTCCTCTACTACCATAACATATTTCCATATCTTATTTACTCCTCTCAACTAAATATTCACATGTTACCATTCTATTTAATATTAATTCGCACATAAAATCTTGTGCTGTTCTTCTATCACTGTATCTACAATTAGCATTTTTGTGTATTCGTGGGTCTGTATCTTCCCATTTATTAATATCTATCATTACAGGACTTAAAAATATATATTGTACTCCTCTTGAAAAACATAGATAATAACAACAATCATAAGGCTTTTTACATTTTTTAAATCCAACTTTTTCAAATTCTTTCATATCGACTATTGGTACTAACATATCTATTCTCCTCCTAATAATTAACTCTAATTATGTAACTGTTGTATTGAGGTTCATAATCTATACTTAATTTTAGATTTTTCATTTTATCTATTCCGTATCTTTCTATTCGCATTCCACCTCTTAAATTTCCTATATGATTAGTTATTGCAAACTTAAGTATGTTTTCTAATTCTTCTATTACTGCTTTTTGTCCTTCTAATTCTATATTCAACATATCATTCTTATTTCTTAATCTACTATTAGATAATTGACAAGTTTGTAATTCTTTTTGTAAATTGTCTATTTTCTTATTTAACTTTTTTACTTTTCTTTTAACACTCATCTTATTCTCCTCCCAATACCTCTGGATTATCGTATATATTACCGATTTTTTCTAGTTCTGTTAAATAATATCCTCTTATATTTTCAAATGTATAAACGTTTTCTTTATCTTCTAAATCAACCAAAAGCCACATTCCATTTATTTCATCGTATATAACTTCAAATTCTCCATCAAAAACTGGTTCTTTGTAATGGTAACATGCTAATAAAACAATATCTCCTTCGTATATTTCTTTTCCGTTTTTATCGTCTAGTCCTGTGTATTGCCCTACTGTTTCTGGATTTACATCAGCAAGTTTTATATGATTCTCCATATTTAAATCGCCTTGTACCTCAAATATTATTTTATGTTTGATATTATTCTTTATTTTCTCGTCTATTTCTTTAGTTCTACTTCCATCATCTAAACAAAAATAGTTAATTGCATTGTATATAAAATAACTACCATAATACCATTTATCTTTGTCGTATTCTTCAATTCCTTTTCCTCTAAACTTTATCTCTCTGTTCATCTTCTACTCCTAATCAAACCAACCAAATATTGTCGGTGTACTTTGCCCTGCTACTGCTAATGCCCATTCATTGTGCCATTCTAAGTCAATTATGTATTTACAAATATGGGCTAATTTATTTTTGTTTTTTGTTTTAAATGTTACAAATAATATCTTGTTTTTAGCTTTATATTTCTTAATATATTTTTCTATTTCTTTTAATGTAGTATCTCCATCTATGGATTGCTCCATATTGCCTAAAAATTCTCCAAGTTCTTCATATTGTTTTTTATTAAGACTATGTGCTAATTCATAAAGATGATTAAAGTATTCGTAATATTCTTTTTCAGTTTCCATCTTCTTCACCTACTTTATAGCAATTAGCCTCAAACTGTTCTTTTGTTAGTATTTCTTCTATCGCCCAAAATTTCTTAACCTGTTCTTTTAAAATCAATAAACATTCTTCGTTGTCTATAAATTCCATAAAACTAGAATATAAACCTGTCCTTATTCTTACTATATCTCCAACTTCTATCAAATCAATTGGTTGTTTTCTATGTTTTACTACATTATCTAGTAGATACATTCCTTTTTCACATTCCACATATATTGACATATAATAATTTGGATTTATCACTTTATCAATACTTCCTTTTTTAGTTCTCACATATTCGTTTACTTCTATCATTTTCTACACCTCATTTCCCCAACAATCCCAGCCTTCTGCTTCTCTTCTTGCAAACAATTCTATTTTCTTTGTGTCTTCTCCGAATATTTTTTCTATTCTTCTCATCACCTCGTCTGGTTTTACTGAATGTCCTCGTCTTTGTTCCATGACTACTTGTCTTACTGTTTTATCTACACTTTTTATATGTCCTCGCATAGCCAGTAAGCATAATTCTGCATTTGATTTTGTCCTCGAAAACATATTGATCAGATTGTCTGCGGCTTCTTCCGCTTTCATTCCGTTTAACGCCTTCCGGATAATGTAACTTGCTTCTTGTTCCTCTTTATTAAGAAGAAGATCTTCTCTTCTCGTTCCGGAACGCGGAATATCGATTGCCGGAAACACTCTTTTCTCCTGAAGTTTTCGATCAAGCATAAGTTCCATATTTCCTGTTCCTTTGAACTCTTCGTATACGACATCGTCCATCTTACTTCCCGTTTCTACGAGAGCAGTGGCCAGAATAGTAAGACTTCCGCCTTCCCGCATTTTTCGGGCTGCTCCGAAAAAGCGCTTCGGACTGTAAAGAGCTGCCGGATCAAGACCTCCCGACAATGTTCGTCCCGATGGCGGAACGGTCAGGTTATATGCCCGTGATAATCTTGTAATACTATCTAAAAGGATCATTACATCCCGGCCATGTTCTACGAGACGCTTTGCCCTTGCGATCAACATCTCCGATACCCTTTTATGATGTTCCGGAAGTTCATCAAATGTAGAATAAATAACTTCTACATTATCACCTTCAATCGCTTCCTTGATATCCGTAACCTCCTCTGGTCTCTCATCAATCAGAAGGATGATCAGGTGCATATTCGGATTTCCTGATGTTACTGATTTGGCGATTTCTTTTAAAAGTGTTGTTTTTCCTGCCTTAGGCTGGGAAACGATCATACCACGCTGTCCCTTACCGATCGGGGAAACAAGATCTACAATACGCATCGCAACACTGCATCCCGGGCGTTCTAAACGTATCCTCTCATTCGGAAAAATCGGTGTCAGATCTTCAAAACTTTTTCTCTTCTGGGCTACACTCGGGTGATAGCCGTTAATTGTAGTCACATATAAAAGTGCCGAAAACTTTTCCTGCTGTGTCTTGATTCTTGTATTACCACAGACAATATCTCCCGTTTTTAAATTAAACTTTCGGATCTGTGATGGTGAAACATACACATCATGCTCACCCGGAAGATAATTCTCACAGCGGATAAATCCGTATCCATCCGGCATAACCTCTAAAATACCATTTGCCGTAATTCCACTGTCAAGACTCATCATGGTATCATCTGCCGCTGCAGATGCCGTCTGATTTTCCTGTGTTTCTACCGGCTCTTCTGCCTTTTCTTTTGTCTGACGATCTGCATCTGTTCCGCGTTCCCTTGGTACATATTCTGTTCTTTTTCTGGAATATTCTTTCGGCTGTGCATGATCTTTCGAACGCTCTGTGCCCTCTTTTGCTTTCACACGCTCCCCGCGCTCTTCCTGCGTCTGCATACTCTCCGTCTCTTTTTGTTTGCGTGCATCTTCTTCAAGCATACGATTGACCAAATCGCTCTTCTTCATGGAAGAAATATTCTTCAGTCCCCGTGCCTTTGCCAGATCACGCAAAACGACTAATGATAAACTCTCATATTTTTCTCTCATTCATAAACTCCTTACTTTTTCTTTCACCTGTTGGAATCGTCTGCGGAAATGATGTCTGATGTGACAATTGAATTTTTCGATGTGGCTATTATACTACATCTTTTTCCAAATAGGAAGTCCTAATTCTTGATTTTTCTCCCTAATCGCAAAAAAGCGGATACTACGAAAATGTTCAAATTCCTGTTCCTGCATATAATAATATACACTGTAATAACCGGAAACAGTAAAATCTGCCTTTAATGCCCAGAAACTCATCGATCGATTTCGGCGTGTCTGTAAAACCGGCTTTGTCAAATACCTCTTTATTGTAGATTAATCCATTTACACAGGCAGATGACATCAGAATGAAAACTGCAAGAAATGAAGCCCTGTATCCGTATTTCATTCTATTTTTTTCTTTTCATTTTGCATAACTGCACGGAAAATGCCTGATACCGCAGCAAAAAGTACCCCTGCCACCGGCCAGATGATCCATGTAAAATCCCAACGCATTGTCCAGAAACTCCATCCCAGATAAATTGCAGTGGCAATACACCAGTAAGCTCCGCTAAATGCATCTGACTTCTTTTTCAGTTTCTTTTCTGAAATAGTATAATCTCCCTCCTGCAAAAGAATATCATAACTTCCTTTTATCATACCGACACGGATTATCATATACACGCCACATGCTACCAGAATTAAAAGCAGCGATACAAAGCTGGTACATACAGCATCCGGTGCATCCATACATGCTGCCACCAAAAGCGGGATTGCCGCAACGATGCAGAGCACCACGCCAACGGCGATTCCTCTGGTAAATGTTCCCTCATAATTTTTTAATTTTTCCTTTGCAAGCCCTTCTACCCCATAGGCGGTTTCAAAACATTCGTTTTCCAGAAACTCGAATCTTTTTGTCTGCATACCGCAGAAAATAAATGTAAATACCGCTGCAGCCACAAATCCAAGCAGGCATACCAGTCCAACCGATGCAGCCACACCCTCGGAAATATTTCCAATCTGCGCCTCCGATAATCCTGCCAAAAATATCAGAACTGACGGACTGACGATACAGGCTGCAACTGCAGCTGCGATCTTCGGTGCATTTTTCTTCCGGACTTCCATAAAATCATTTGCATCTTCCACCGAAACCTTTTTTAATGGAAAATCTTTGTCGGAAGGTTCCACTCCCTCAATGGGCTGCGGTGTCTCACATTCATCTTTTAAAAGGTAGTCTGTACTCACCCCAAAAATCTCTGACAGCTGGATCACCCTCTGCAGATCCGGTATTGACTGGGCACTCTCCCATTTTGACACCGCCTGTCTGGAGACGGAAAGTTTCTCTGCTAGTTCTTCCTGCGACCATCCGTTCTTTTTTCGCTCTTCCATAATTTTTTCAGCTAAAATCATAACTCATCCTCTTTTCTTTTTCAATGATGTGATCTTTGTTACGCCTCCATCATACCCATTTTGACCGGTTGCAGGCTACCAAATGTGCCTGTCAATCTGTCAACTGATGGTTGCAATTCCCGCAATTCAGGCATTTTCCTGTATTTTTTGATTCAGGAACTTTTTATCACTCTCACAAACGACCGCCCACTGCAAATTTAGAAAAGCTCTTTGTTGTAAAGTTCACTGTCTGTTTCTTAGAATCATAATAAGATTTTGAAATCTTTTTGACATTTCCTTTTTTGTTGATGGTGTACGCAAAAAGATCTTTCTTTTTTTCTTTCTTAGAAATCTTATAATGGATCTTTACGGTAACCTTTCCCTTTTTCAATTTTCCTAACGTTTTTTTCTTTGCACCTGTAACCGAAATTTCATACATTGGACGTTTTTTGACAATTTTACCTGCCTTTGAAGAAAGAATGCGTTTATCTAATTTCTTAACATGAAAATACACATCTGAATTCATCTGTTTTTTTATTTCTTTTAAGGCATTGCGGTCCATGATAACTGCAACATTTCCAAATTCCAATTGCAGTGCTTTTGCCTCTTTTTTGATAAGGTAATTAATCGTTGATTTATCAAGTTTTAAAACCTGTTTTTTCCCTTTCCTGGATTTACATTTTATTGTGACGGTCTTATTCTTTATTGTTTTATCTGTCTTGCTTTCAAGTTCTGGCACAGGTGTTACATTTGGAACCACTTCTGTTTCTCCCGGATTCGGCTTCTCTGGTGCCGGTTTTTCTGGTGTTGGTTTCTCCGGTGCCGGTTTCTCCGGGGTCGGTTCTTCTGGTGCCGGTTTCTCCGGGGTTGGTTCTTCTGGTGTCGGTTTTTCCGGGGGAATCAATGTCCCTCCCCCAGTTTGTGACTTCTTTTCTTTCACAGTAACCTGACAGGCAGCTTTACTCCCCGCATAGTTTGCATTACCGTTATATCTGGCAGTAAATAGATACGTCTTTGTCTTGTTCGGAAGCGATACCGTCCACTGATCATTTTCCTTCTTAACCAGTGTAATGCTGGAATCATTGCAAGTAATATCCACCGGTTCATCTGCGCTGATTCCCTGTTTTAAAACTTTAAGTGTTACGCTGCCAGCGCCCTCTAATCCCTCTGGTGTTGCAAGAAGATTTAATTCTGTAACCGCTTTTGTAATTTCCAAAGTTGCCTCTCCATAACAGGATTTTGCAGAATCAGAAGATGCCTCAAAATAAATGGTATATTTTCCTGCATCCGTATAGGCAGGAAGTTCTTCGATCGTATAAGGACCGTCCGCATTCATACTATAACGAAGCTCCACACCTTTTCCTGGCGTAATATCAAATGTATGGGGATTCGAATCATAAGGTACTATAACCGGGTTTACCGTACACTCTGCAGGATCCTTATCCTCCATGGAATCATTTTTCTCCTGATAATAATAAGTAATATCCATGCTGCTTTCCGTGATCTTTACCTTATCCTGATCCAGACTGTTTCCAATACAGGTATAACCGGCTAATTCCGGATTTCTTAAGGTATATGTAGAGTTTTGCGGTACATATACAATGGATGTTTCTGTATTCGGAATATTTTGTTTTGTTCCATCTTCTGACTTTAACTGGTAATGAATATTTACCGTGCTCCATGCCTGATTCGCTGTTTTATCGGTAGCTAAGACTTCCTGCGTATCCATGTCCACGATTTTTCCATCCAGTCTGTCACCGTTTGTCAGACCATACACATCATTAAGTACAACGGAAAGAGACTCTCTTGCAGCATCCGGGTCATATGAATTTGTAAGGGCAGGAATGGTAAATTCTTTTTCTGCACTATATTTTACCGTTATTCCATCTGCGCCGATAATACGAAAACTCATTTTAAGATGCTGTTCTTTATTCACCATATTTTGTACTACCGTGCGAAATTCCAGATCATGATCATTGGCTTTTGTGACATTAGACTCGGTAATCCTGTATTTTTCACTGTCTCTGTCAAGTGTCGCGGTTTTGTTATGAGGAATGGAAACTTCAGGATCACTGATATAAAGAGCCGCCGGTTTACTGACATAATCCGTGTTATTCAGCTTTCTTGCCAATTCCATCTTGCAGACCTCGCAAAATGGCTGTCCGAGCCACCGCATCATACATTCGCGGCTTGGCGCAAATGCGGTATCCGTTCCTGCATTCGTGATTCCGATCCCGCGAAATCCTAACATTTTACTCCATTTGATTTTCTCCGGATCAGTAGTGTCGGACATATTTGGTTTGTTGGTATATCTCTCATATTCATCGCCGAGTCCGCCTATACTATGGGCGGTCTCGTGAGCCATAACCATTCCATCACTATTATCCTCAGAATTTGTAGAAAAAGAAAATAATGGATTTACTGATGCACCATAGCTTCCTGTATCATTACAAAGTATATGAATCGTTCCAACATTTGCGCCTTCATCCAGATAATTTTCTTCCAGTTCTGTCCTTAACGCTTTGGCTCTTTCATCTCCGCCATTGGTAAATCCGGGTGCCTTTCCATATACTTTGACATGAAAATATGTATCCGGACTCTTACCGCCATACACTCCAATGCCTGACTCGTTAGAAACTGCCTGCACAGCGTAAATATTAATACGGTCAGAATATTCCCTATATGGTGACCATGTCAGCATTCCACGCGCCTTTTGGGTGGCATCTTCCAAAAACTGATCCTGCTGACCGGCGGTATAGCCATCTCCCATGATCACGATCACAAAGTTTTCTTTATCATCACCAGTCTTATGAATTACCTGAACCGGAAATGTGGTTTTGGATTTTTCTGTATTTTTTGCCATTGCTGTTTGTGGCAAAAGCAACAATAATAATAACATCATATAGATACATACTGCTTGTATTCGTTTTATTTTTCTTTTCATGTACTTCACCTTTTGTTGAATGAGATTTTTCTTCGCTATCAGATTTTTCACGCAGTTTCCTCGGAATTGCGCTTGATGCCGTCCACAATACTCATAATCCTTCTTGCCGAATCCATATTAATCTGCAAAAGGAGGATTTTCTTATGCTTACAACGGAACTTTTTATAGCCATTATCAGCTTATGCATTACCTGTTTTAATCTTGGTTATACCGTTGGTTCTAAGAGCAATGACAAAACACAAAAATAACCGCCCCATGTCCTGCCAGACCAAGCGGTTATTTTTTACCAATTATCTACAGGGCTAACCGTCTATCGGCAGCACCTTTTGATATTATATTAACATTCCACCGCTTTTATGTCAAACATATATTCTATTTTTAATTATGCTCATTTCGTCGATAAACTTGAATTTGAAAACCACAATTTTATAAGTGGTTATTAACCCTCACAGGGTTTTAATAAAATCCTCCAAAAGCCTTGAAAATAAAGGGTTTATCGCAAAATGCTCACCTTAACTTATTATACGATTTCACACTGTTTTATTCTTCCCTTGGAAGCTGATAAGGGCAAACACAAGGGCAAGAAAATCTGATAACAAGATATAACAGAATGTGGCAATCTGAGAACTGTGGCGTATGTGCGAATATATTATACTGGAGGATTTATTATATGGACAAGTACATTTTTGATGAAATCAACGGCTTATGGTATGAATTGCAGGAAGATTATTATATCCCTTGTCTGATACTTTCCGAAGAAGAAACACAGCCTATCGGCTTATGGGGGCAACACCACAAGCAGTACCTAAAAGAGCATAGGCACATCGTTTACACCACAATGTTGATTGAGGGAACACTGAACCGCTATCTTGCAGATATTAACCAACAGGCGGAGCAAATGTTCCACAGATTGATTGAAGAAATGGCTCAAAAGCAGGGTGTGACAGAACAGTTAAAAGCAAAACAGCCTATGGAATGGATAGGATTGATGAATAACATACAGGCTTGTGCAAGAGAGATTGTGAATAATGAAATAATTTTTTCATAGGATTAATGATACGAGGGCGAAGATGCTTCTACACATCTTCGCCCTTGTTTTTTTATAGTCAATTTTTATTTCGCCTTGCGTAGTACCAATAAAAAACGATGAATTTTTCCTTCAATACAACCATTTTTCTCTAAAATTTGTTGTGCATACAGTAATCTGTTCTTGCAATTATCTACAGAGAAATTAGGAAATTCCCACTCTATAATATGCGCAAACCAAACAAGTGCACCTATATCAAAAAATTTGATGGGTCTGAAGCATTCCTGTCCATCCAAAATGTCAAAACCTACATCACAAAATCGTTTTTTAACTATATCAAGATACTGTTCTGGAAATGGAAGTTCAGTTTTCCCTAAGAGAAGTTCCACTAATTCACGGTCATTTTCAGCCCCAACCTGTTCAGTGATAAAAATTCCTCCACATTTCAAAACACGATGTATTTCTTTGGTATTAAAATCACCGTGACGATTAATGACAATATCAAATTCATAATCATCAAATGGCAACATATCCTTTCCATCACCTGCACGAAAATCAATTCCGAGAGGGAGCAAGGTTTCTTTGCATAGCTGAATATTTGGGGGATAGGCTTCGGTTGCACTTGTTTTTACATAAGGATGGTGGAGAGATAACAAGAATTCACCACCACCAGTATCTATATCCAGCAGTTTCATTTCTGGTTTTAAGTAATCCAGTATGATGTTTTGATAATTCCAAGGTAAGTCCGTTTCTTCCGTATATCTTCCCTCGATGTGAGAAAAATCCCATCCGTGGATATGTGCAACACTTTCTTCTCTTTTCCAAATGTCTATCAATTCTTTTTCTTTCATCGTAACTACTCCTATTTTGAATATTTTTGTTTTGTACATCAATTATAGGCGCAGCCAACTGACAACATCATAAAATAAGCTCGATACAATCTGTTGCCAGATTTACAACTGCACCGAGTAGTTACCTCGAATAAGTCTCATTGTGTGAGTTCACCGCCTTTCGAATTGCTTTGTTCAGTATATCACTTTTTGAACAAAAAAGAAAGTATCCTTAAAGTGATATATTTCAAAACATAATTCTTGCCATTGGTTTTCAGTCAAATTTGTCTATGTAAGACCGCAAGGCAGGTTGCCACAGCATTCCGAGAACAGAGGAAGTACCCGACGGGTACAAGGAAATATCCTTTGTCTGCCTGAGATCTGACGGAGCATACGAGTCACCGAGTACAGTTGGTGTTATGACAAGGTCGGCAAAAAAGAAGCTGGAAGGATTTGAAGATTTCCATTTTCATATGCTGAGACACACATTCACCAGTAATCTGCTCTCCAATGGTGCAGCACCAAAGGATGTGCAGGAACTGCTTGGACACGCTGACGTAAGTACCACAATGAACATCTACGCTCACTCTAAAAGGGAAGCGAAACGAACTTCCGCAAGACTGCTTGATAAGGTGGTCGGGGAAGCCTAAACAAAAAATTTCCCTTGTTTCGGCTCATAAGGGCAAAAACAAGGGAAAATACATAAGGAACGAGTATTAAATTGCCGATTTTCCTTGAAAATACAAGGGTTTCGGAGGATTGATTAGATAAATCCGAATTTATGGGATCAGATTGTAAGATAAAAAGCCTTATTTATTCCCTTAAAACCCACCCTTTTGATATGCTCTGGCAATAATATAGGATGGTTCATAATATGCGCTACAATTATAATTATCTATTATATCACAAATATCACTATTATAAACCCTATATATTTCATCAACATAATTTTCATTCCAAAGAGCCGTATCAACAATCAATCGCTGATATACTTTCCCCATCTGGCTGACGGGATCTGGCTCACTAATTCTTTATTCACATCCGAAATATCAAAATCGCCATTTTCTAATTGGTAAGTTTCAATCCAGTTTTTCATCTAAACTTTCCTTCTATTCTAGCGTTTTCTTCAGATCGACGTTACTATCCAAATTTAATTTATAGAATTGTATTTTCCAAGTAGCACTCCAGCAAATAAGATGGATTTTCATAATAAAGGCTGCTGTTATAATCATCAATCTTTGCACTGAGAAAAGAATTATATACTTTTATCAGCGCATCCACGATACCAATTTGTTTTTCCTGTGCCACCTGTTTGATCAAACGTTTGTATACTTTTGCAATATCCCAATGCGAAGGAATCGCATATCTGCAATCCGCTACATTATCAAATGTTCCATCCGGGATTTTCGCTTCTTCTATAAAATCTTCGCATACCCTGTCAATATTGTCACAATGATAAACATCTGCCAGATCATAGATTTTCTGCAGCCGGTCTTTACCAAGCCAGTTTACAATATCAGCTCTCTTATTTTTTGTTTTTCTTGCAATATAATCAATCAGACCACATACAAAAAATAAAATCCAGCCATTCATCTGTCATCTCGCGAAATTCTTTGATGTTTAAATCCTGATTTAAACGCACGTCATAAATCGACACAATTTTTGCATCATAGCGTCTTGCCCATCTCTGCGCCTGTTCTTTTATGATCGTGCAATAAAAACCAACGCCAAAATCTTTTATGTTGCGTCCTACGCAGATTTCCGGGTCTTCAACGGGTGTATAACCACCATGATAAACTGTCCTTTTCGCCATAATGTCTACTCTTTCTTCTACTCCGCCTCATGCATCTCCACTCCCGGCTTTGCCTCCACCGTATGTGTTGCCTCATAGAGTGACGCCGTCGGTGCGACCGGGCTCATGAGCACTTTTCCGGTTCCGCGGTACACATTGACGAGTCCTTCGCCGCTGACTGCCGAACCCACAAGCGTTTTCGTCGATCTCTCCACAGTAAATTCCAGACCAGAGGACCAGCAGACTGCAAGATTTCCGTCAATTTTTAATTCATCATTGTCAAGTTCCACCTCAATCAGTTCTTCATACGGCACGTTACTCTCCAATGCTGCGACACCTTCCCCGACCAGACTTAAGTTGAAAAATCCTTCTTTGCCAAGCACGGTCGATGAGATTGTTTTCCGCGCCGTCAGCTTATTTTTTACGGTTCCGGAACAGGCATAAAATATGCCATCCTCAATCGTCATGCCCTTTTCACCCCAGGATCCGACATCCACTAAGATCAGATATTTATAGGTAGGTTCTAACACCAGAATGCCGTTGCCGACGTATTCCGGTTTGACTGCTGTCTCCTTTGTGATCGCACCTTTGACCATCTTGCCGACAAAATCACCGACTCCCTTGATCCCTGTGGTTGCTTTCACATGACCTGCCATCCACTGCATGCTGCCCGCCTGGATAATGGCAGACTCTTTTCCGTTTAGTTCAATAACGATCTGGCGTCTGCGGACACCCATTTTACTCATAAAGTACTCATTTCTCGCATTTTCCGGCGCAACGGAGGCGTCTGACTGATACTCTAATACATGAAAATTTCCAAGACTGCTCACATATTTTCTTGCGTTGTTTTCTAAATTTTTTATATTCATTTAAACTCCCTTTCCTGCGCTGCTTTCTAATGAAAACAAGTTTTGCACACTGATCTCCTATTCTTTCTTATCCGCTCCATTATAAAACAAACCACTTTTCTTATTCAATCAGTATCCATATCATATTTAAAACTTCGGTTGTAAAGTCAACGTTTTCTGGTAGATCTCAACTAATTTTTCACGGTTCTTTTCACTGATAAAATAATAATCGCTCTGACTCCCCTCTGCCATGATATAAGGTCCAAAAGTCCGTATCCCACAAAACAGCACAGTTCCTTTCGATGCAATGGCAAGCCCGTATCCTTTCTCTGATAAAATAAGCGGCATTCTTAACTTTTTCCCACCATAGGAAACGTATTTTGCTTTTGCTGTCACATCCATAAAATCAGCAGCAAGCAGTCCCTTTGCTTTCAAATGTTCGGACTTTTCCCATTCAAAAAATGTCCAGTTACATCCGCCTTCCTGAAACCTCGGTTCCTCCGCTTTTTCCGTAAGCAGTAACTGCTTTTTCTCATTGTAAAAGCAGACCGCACCATTATTTTTTGCAATGCGCACGGTAACTTTTTCCGTTGCAATTTCTACCAGCATTTTGGATTCTTTTGCACTCCATGTAAATGCTGTATCCGCCTTTCCTTTCCATGCGGTATCGCCAATTTTTTCCGTGACACCCTTCACGAAACTGACCCGGATCACCTCCGGTGTGATCGGTGTGATGCGTAAAAGTCCGTACATACTGGAAAGTTCCACATAGCTTTTTGTCTTTTTGATCCATTTGATGGCAAAATTGTTTCGGGAATGGCCTTTAACACGGAGGATCGCATTGTCCGGGATCGCGCCCAATTCGTACGGAGACAGGATGATTTCCTCCGTATGATTTTTTTCGTTTTTTCCAGAGTTGTCTGCTGCTTTTCTGACTGGCGCTGCCACAGCTCTCTTATAGGCAGATGCCATTTTCTGCCCTGTCAATGTTTTTCCTCTTGCCTCAGTCTCATTTTCTTTCCCCTGCGGTTTAATGACAATGCGCTTCGGGCCGATGTACTCGCGCTCTGCCATATCCTTTGCGCCCTCGATCCTGCGCTGCTGTTCGATCTCTTTTTCCGTGTGCTGCACCCGTTCAAATTCCGCTGCTTTTGTCAAGGTTTCTGCCGCAAACTCTTTCATATGTTTTCCTTCCGGGACTTTGTCGGCAAGGATCCCGGTCAGTTTTCCACGGTGCAAAACCGCAAGTTCATGCAGTGCGCGGGTCGAAGCCACATACAGAAGTTTGACATGCCCGTTATCCGACGGGTATTTTTCCTGCGTCGGATCAAACAGCAGCACAGCATCAAATTCAAGTCCTTTCGTGTAGGAGACAGGAAGCACCATGACGCCATCCCCGAACTCGGCTTTTTCCAGATCTGTTTCTACAATTTTTACATATTTCTTTAGTTCTTCCGCAGCCTGTGCCGCTTCCGCCTCATCACGACAGATCACAGCGATCGTCTCATAACCGTCCTGCTGCCATTTTTTGATCGTAGTGACGGTATCTGCAAGCAATTTATTTTCATCCGGACATGCCACCGTCTGAACCGGATTTCCATGACGGATAATAGGTTCCACCGGATAAATAGAAAAATCCCCATGACGCAGGATCTCATTTGCAAATTCAGAAATTTCCACTGTATTACGGTAACTTTTCCGCAGAAGTCCAAACGCATCAAATGTCCCTGTCAAAATCAGTTTTTTCAACTCTTCCCAGTCGTTTAAACCATACTCAAAATGAATATTCTGGGATGTATCACCCATGATCGTGTAAGTACAGCCATACAGACAGTAATGCAGGCATCTGTATGACATCATGCCAAAGTCCTGCGCCTCATCAATCACTACATGGCTCGCCTCACGCACCGGATCCGTCTCTTTGATCCTCTTGTAAATATATGCAAGCGCCGCAAGATCATAGACATCAAACGAGTTTTCCGGCACATCGACTTCTTTTCCTGCCTCCTGCTGCGCAAGTAAAAATTCTCTGTAAAAAGTAAATACAGATTCTCTCCATTTTCCATCCCCAAAATAAGACGCGTATTTTTTGTCTAAAATCTTTTTCTCTTTTGGCGGAAAAGTCACGGACTTCCCGGAAACCTCATTTTCATATTTTGCATACAAAATCTCATTTAACATGAGTATCTTGCTCTGCATGGAAACTTTCGGATTATTTTTTAAATAACGTCCGATCTGCTCCTTTGATAACAGGAGATTTCCAGTCTTTTCCATATAAATGTCTTCTTTTGCGATCGACTGATTCTCATAGTTCTGGCAGAATTTTTCTAAATCCAGAAACCACGCCGTGCCGCCCTTGATGCTGTTTTTTGCATCTGTCTTGTCGATATTGTGGTAAGAAAACCGCGTCTCGTCCCAATCCTCATACAAAAGGCGGATGAAAAGCTGCTCCATCGTCATCTGACGGATTCCATACACATCAAGTTCCGGCAGAACACTTGTAATATAATTCAAAAGGATCCGGTTGCTTCCTATAATATAAAAGTCCTCCGGGCGGAAATCATCTTTATAATTATATAGAATATAGGAAATACGGTGCATCGCCACTGTCGTTTTTCCGGAACCGGCGACACCCTGCACAATGATGTTCGTTTTCGGCGAACGGCGGATAATGAGGTTCTGCTCTTTCTGGATCGTCGCAATGATCTCGCCCAAAACTGCCTTTTTATTTTGGGCAAGGTATTTTGTCAGCAGTTCATCGTTGGCGACCACATCCGAATCAAAGAAATCTTTTAACCGGTCATTTTCAATCTCGTAAGTGCGCTTGCGTTTCAGATCAATCTCAAATGTCCCCTCAGAGCTCACGGTATACTGGCATGTTCCCATCCTGCTCTCATAGTATACTGATGCAATCGGTGCCCGCCAGTCGAGCACGACCGGATCAGAGCTGCTGTCCGTGATGCCGACTCTTCCAATATAATAAGCCTCATCCGCTTTCGCCTTTGGATCCCTGAAATCAATGCGCCCAAAATACGGCTTCTTACGCGCCTTTTCATAGCGCACCAGTTCCCGTTCATCCTCCTTTAACCGCGCGGTTGCATTGTTCCAGAGTGCCAGTCCTTCCTTATCCTTTGCATCGTAGACTTCGAGGAGATCGGCAAGATCTTCATTGATCTTCCGGATATCTTCTTTCGCATGATCTAAATTATCCTGCGCAATCTCTATGATTTTACTGAGCTGATGCTCCTCGTCTTCCTTTGTCAGACCAGGGAATTTCTTAAACAGCTTTATGATCTCATCTAACGAATCCACCCTCGCTGCCAGCTTCCCACGCAATGCCTCATCCGGTTCGGTCTGATCCGGCACCATCACAACATTACAGCCTGCACCATAAGCACTGCATACACCGTTTGGGGAATCCTCAACTGCGATACATTCCTCCGGCAAAAGCGCAAGCTGTCTGCATGCATACTGATAGATATCCGGTGAAGGCTTTCCATGTTCCACCATCGTTGCACAGATGATCTTATCAAAATAATCATAAAGACCAAGCTGCTTTAAATACTGCTCCGTGCGCAACTGATCTGTCGCCGTCGCGATTGCGCGATGAATCCCCTGTGCCTTTAAATAATCAAGAAGTTCGATTGCACCTTTTTTGATCTCAATTCCATTTTTTTTCAAACACTCTCCCATGATCTGCTTGCGATAATTTCGTATCGCCGTATAATCCAGATCCGGATCACGAAACATTTCTTTTAAATGCTGTGGTGCATATGGCTGCCCAAGTGACCGCATGGTAAGTGCCTGTTCATCCGTCATTTCATACCCAAAATGCGCCAATGCCTTTGGCCAGAACATGCGGTAATATTTTTCCGTATTGATCAGTGTGCCGTCCATATCAAAAATTACGGCTTTTATGTTTTTTGTATTCATGCTTTTCCTCTTCTATCCCGAACCATTACCTCAATTGTGCAACAACCGGCTGCATAAATCCCTGCCAGAACGATTGTCGTGAATTAGAATATTTTAACACATTTATTTTCACACGACAACGCTATTTCGAATGGCTGATACATTCTGACGGATGGCAGAGCCAAAATCTTTTGAAAATGATTCTTTTCGCATACGAAACTGTCACAGAGGAAGCAAAAGACTATGCATCTTTATGACCTGCATACAAGACAAACTATATTTCAGACGTTCCATCGTGGCTCTTTTGCATACCCCATAAACAGATCAAAGATCGCACGGTAGCCTTCTTCCTTGATATGCATTCCCTCAATCGTATACTCTGCTTTTAGATTTCCATCCCG
>OLOP01001078.1_pt1 | contig 18937 bp, 19 predicted proteins | sample 1672381 | NCBI WGS metagenome assembly OLOP01 (sample SAMEA3136678, study PRJEB25190) | human gut metagenome | biome: human gut; feature: human-associated habitat; material: faeces | place: Austria | collected 2013 | reverse complement strand
CCGACCTTAAGAGCGGCATCAAGAGCCACGGCGCCCTCGACCCCAAGAAGGTCGCGCAGATCGGCTCGCAGATCAGCTCCGCGCTTTCGGTCGCACACAAGCACGAGATCATCCACCGCGACATTAAGCCGCAAAACATCATGGTGCTGCCCGACGGCAACATCAAGGTAATGGATTTTGGCATCGCACGCGCCAAGAACAGCCACCTCACGCAGGATAACAACGTTCTGGGCACCGCCCACTATGTAAGCCCCGAGCAGACCCGCGGCCAGGACCTCGGCCCCACCTCGGATATCTACTCGCTGGGTGTCGTCATGTACGAGTGCGCCACCGGTCGCGTACCCTTTGACGGCGACGACGCTATCTCGGTCGCGCTCAAGCAGGTCAACGAGCTCCCCATCCCGCCGAGCCAGATCAACTCCGGCGTCGATGCCGACCTGGAGCGCATCATCCTCAAGTGCATGGAGAAGGACCCGGCAAACCGCTTCCAGACGGCCGACGAGCTGCGCCAGGTGCTCAACAGCTACCTGTCCGGCCGTGCCGTCAACGTCTCGGAGCCCACGCGCATCATCGGTGCCGCCGGCGACCTGGGTGCCACCAAGACCCGCGAGCTTTCCGACTCAACGCGCGCTATGGTTCGTCCCGTCTCGGGCGTGAGCGGTCAGAACACCGCCCGTAGCGCTGTCTCGGGCTCCACGGGCTCCTACGAGGTCGAGAAGCCTAAGTCCAACAAGAACAAGATTATCGCCGCCGTGATTGCCGCCGTCGCCGTGATTGGCGTTGTAGTGGCCTTTGCCACGGGCATGTTCAGTGGCGAACAGGTCACGGTGCCCGACGTGCTGGGCAAGGACCAGGAAACCGCTATTGAGCTGATCAAGGAAGCCGGCCTTGAGGTTGGCACCGTCGACCAGAGCTACAACGACGATGTCGACGAGGGAAAGGTCGCCGAGCAGACCCCCAACGGCAACACCAAGAAGGCCAAGGGCACGAGGGTGAACCTGGTAGTCTCCAAGGGCCCTAAGCCCTCCGAGAAGGTTGAGGTTCCGCAGCTCGTCGGCCTGACCAAGGACCAGGCCGAGGCCGCACTGGCAAGCGTGGGCCTGAAGGGCAGCGCTTCGGAGGAAGCCAATGAGGCCGAAGAAGGCCAGGTCTTTGAGCAGAGCACTGTTGCCGGCAAGGAGGTCGAGAAGGGCACGACCATCTCGTACAAGGTCTCCAGCGGCCCAGACACCACCTCGGTGCCCGATCTGACCGACATGACTGAGGCCCAGGCGCGCAACGCTCTCGACATGGCTGGCTTTGGCGTCGACGTGAGCTACCAGGAAAACGACTCGGTTACCGAGGGCACCGTAATTAGCTGGAACCCCAGCGGCAAGCAGAAGCCCGGTGCCACGATCACCGTCGTCATCGCCAAGAAGTCCGGCAAGGCCAGCGTCCCGGGCAACCTGTACGGCAAGAGCATCTCCGCCGCCGTCACCGCGCTCAACAACGCCGGGTTCTACAACATCGCATTCTGCGATCAGAACGGCAACCCTGTGAGCGGCAACGAAAACGCCACCGTTACGGGCGTCTCCCCCACCGGCAAGCAGTCCACCGACAGCACGATCACGTTGACGGTTTCGCTTTCTGGCTCCGATTCGGGCGACGATTCCGGCACGACTAACTAGTCGAGGACCCATCACCCGCAGCGGCTAGGGCCGCAAACATATTCGCTCAACGGCGCCCGCTTGCTCCCCCGCAAGCGGGCGCTTTATTTATCGACAGACCATGGCCCCTTAGCAACGCAAAGAGGCCCGCAAAAGCGAGCCTCCCAGGTGACAACAGAATATGTAATGCAGTAATTACTGGCCGCAGAACTTCACCATGATCTCGACCATGGACTCTTGCCTATGGACAAAATGTCCATAGGCAAGGAGATGAAAGAGTAAGGACAACGCCCTCTAAAAGAAGGCCGTATATGAAGATTGCATATCCCTTTTGCCTTCATATACTCAAGAAGCACCCCTCGAAGCGCTCCTGAGAGGCCCCCTTGGATGCAACCCAGGGGATCCAGATTCTGGTAGACATCGGCGCAGCAAAATCCTGCCGCGCAGGCACGAACGGACATCTTGACTCCTAACGCAATGCGGGGCGCCCCAAGACACCCCGCCACGACAAAAAACTAGTTCTCGTAGACCAGCGGGTGGCCCCAACTGCCCTCGATCTTGCAGGTCTCCGCCGCAAAACCGGCAGCGAAGTCCAAGCTCTCGCGAATCGCGGCCTCGCCGCACTCGCCGGCCTTCTTCTTGGAAAGATAGGTGACCAAAAACGCCGTCAGCAGTGAATCGCCGGCCGCCATAGCGTCTTTGAGCTCCTCGGGCGCCACGGGCTTGATGCCCTGCTCGTAGAAGTTTTCGCCGTCATAGGCGACGGAGCCCTTGCTCCCGCGCGATGCGCATACGATTTGAGGGCCAAGGGCCTTCACCCACTCGAGCTTCGCCTTGATATCCTCCAGGGAAGCGTCGCCCATGGACATAAAGGCGTACGTCACAAATGGCGCAATCTGCCCGAAGTGCTCGTCGGTGGAGTCATCGGAGAAGTCGAAGCTGATAGGCACGCCGGCAGCCTTGATCTTGGGGAGCTCGCGCTCGGTGAAGCAGTAGTTGCCGCTGTGCACCAAATCGAAGCCGCTGACGTACTCGGCGGCGAAGCGGTCTATCACGTAGCGCATGTCGCCACGTATGCCGCCTTCATTGGAGCCCAGGAAGATACGGTCCCCGGTCTCGTCAACGGTCACGCGAGCGGCGCCGTTGACGCCCAGGACCTGCTGGCAGCGAAGAAGCTCGACGCCCTCGTCCTCGAGCGATGCTATAACGTGCTCGGCCTCCTCATCTGATCCGAAGATTCCCATGTAGGCGCTGCGATCGACGCCGAGCTTCTTGGCGAAGACGGCGAAGTTAACTGCATTGCCGCCGGGATACATGGTCTTGATGTGCTCGTACTTATCGACAACGTTGTCTCCAAAGCCAAGCACGCTTATAGGATAGGCTGCCATGGTTATCTCCATTCAGGTAAACCGCCGTGGTTACGGCGAGCAGACGGGGCGCGAGGGATTCGCACGTCTCAACGCGCCTCGCGCCCCGTTTTAAAATCGCTAGTACTTCTCGATGCCCATGTAACGACGCACGTCCGGGTGATGGTCGAACACCTTGCCGCGAGCGGAACGCAGCTCACAGTTCATCGCGTAGAACAGGATTGGATCAAGGAACGCGCGAACGCTCGCCGGTACTTGGTCCATGCCGTACTCCATGGCGTCGAGCACCATAAGAGTGTCGGTATGGGTCTCGAGGAATGCGAGGGCGCGCTCATCCATGGCTCGGCACTCACTAGAAGACATCTGCAGGAAGTAGAAGACTCCGGGCTCGGTCACCTCGAAGGGGCCGTGGAAGTACTCGCCGGAGTGGATATAGGCGCAGCTCTGCCACTGCATCTCCATAAGCGAGCAGATAGCGAAGCCATAGGCCTGGCTAAACACGGGACCGGACCCCAAGATATACAGGAACTTGTGGTCCTGGCACAGGGCGGCAAAACGGTCGCAGAGTTCGGCGTTGACCTTCTCGCGAGCTGCAGGCAGGATCTGGTCCATCTTGGCGATGCCTTCGTACATGTCGGCAAGGTCGGCATAACCTTCCTGCTGATCCAGGAGCTCGGAAGCGAGAGCCAAAGAGATGCCGGCGGGCACCTCCGCCTGCGGAACTCCCTCGCCCCACGGATATACCCAGCACGTCCACTCACCGTTATCGATGCCGGAACCCGCGTTGTCCGTCTGCACGATAACGGTCGCGCCCGCCGCCTTGGCGATCGAGCACGCATCGATTACCTCGGGGGTGTTGCCGGAGTGGCTGCAAGCGATGACAAGGGACTTTTCGCCCAGGCGCTTGGGACGCATGATATCGAACTCGCGGGCGGTATACGCCTCGCTGGCAAACGTAGTCGCCTCGCGCTTGAGCAGCTCGTGGGCGGGCAGCAGGTCGATGAGGGAGCCGCCGCAGGCAACCCAGAAGACGCTATCGAAACCGCCCTTTTCAGCGATTGCGTCGGCGATAAGATCATGTGCGTTCATTGTTATTCTTCCTTTCGATACGGCGGACGAATCCGCCAACGTTTACTGCGAGTCTTCTCGTCAAGCGTGTTGACTTCCCCACGCGAATGGGAGCTACGCGCTAGTCGACAAAATACCTCTCGAAGGCGTCCATGTTGTGCCGGTCCGCTGCTGCGGGATCATCGAAATACCTTCCATCGGTGATCTCCTGGCCAAGATAGCCCTCGAACCCATGCGCGTTGAGGACGCGTACGAAATCGTCCATACTGTGCTTTCCATCGCCCCAAACCAGATGGCCATATGGGTCGCCATCAATGAAGCGCATGTTCCTTATGGCACCATCGCCAAACTCGGCAAACCACTCTTCAAGGCTCTCGCCGGCGACTCCCATAGCGGTAGTGTCCACCATTGGAGTAAGGTGCGGGCTGGCTACTTGGTCAAGCATGCGCCTGGCGTCCGCGAGTGTAACCACCAAGTTGCTCTCTTCCGGCCTCAGGCTCTCCATGCAGAGGGTCACGCCGTGCTCGCCGGCATAGTCCGCAAGAATCGCCAAGTGCTCGGCAGAGCGCTTCCAAGCCTCCTCGCGGTCCTCGTCCCAATCGCCCCAACCGGAGTTGATGGACATATACGGGGCGCCGAGCACCTCGGCGAGCTCGATGCCGTGCTTAAAGTAAGCGAGGCTCCGCTGCGCGTGGAGGGGCTTTCTGGCAGCGTACTGCCACGGATACACCACGTTCTCCGGACACAGGGAGCTCACGGAGAGTCCGCGGGACTCGATCTTGCGGCGAAGCTCGTCGGCCTCGAAATACCCCGTGTGGTCCAGCGTCACGTGCGGCTCGGCCGCCCAAAGCTCGATGGTTTTGAAGCCAAGGCGCTGCTGAGCATCAAGGAAGTAATCGAGCGACCACATGATGTAGTGAATGTTCATGCCGGCGACCTGCTCGCGACGCAGACGGGGTGTGGAAGCGCTTAAATCCATGCTGGGCACCTCCTACATCGGCAGTAGGCCGGAAATCACAGTCGCGACCAATCCGAACAGAACCATGAAGATAAAGAACTTCCAGATGGTCTTCCACCATTGCCCGAAGGAGATCTTCGCCACGGCAAGACCCGCGACGGTCATGCCCGCAACGGGGCTGATGGTGTTGACGGTCTGGTTCGCGAACTGCAGAGCGGTGACGGCAGCCTCGGGATTGAGGCCCATAAGCTCGGTCAGCGGGCCCATGACGGGCATGGTGAGTGCAGCGAGGCCGGAGCTGGAAGGAACCAGCAGCGAAAGCAGGCCGAGGACGATGTACATGAAGGTGGTATAGATGAAGGACGGAGCGCCCGCAAGGAGTCCGACGAGCCAGTTAAGAATAGAGTCGATGATCATTCCGCCCTCTGCGACGACCAGGATGCCGCGGGCGATGCCGATGATGCAGGCTGCGTAGGCGAAGTCGGCGATTCCGCGGACGAACTCCTCCGCAATGGTCTTCTCGTCCAGGCCGCCGAGTATGCCGGCAAGAAGGCCCATGGCCAGGAACACCATGGAGATCTCGTCCATATACCAGCCCTGGGTAACGAGGCCCCACACGATAACGCCCATGCCGACCGCGAAATCAATGAGGACGAGCTTGTGGCGAAGCGTGAACTCCTCTTCGATAGAAGCATCGGTGACAGAGAACTCGATGCGCTTCTGCTTATCGTCCTCATAGGTGATGGAGGACTTGGGATCGAGCTTGACGCGGCGCGCGTAGCGCATGGCCCAGAAAATGCCCGCGGCGGTGAAGATGACCCACAGGATGGCGCGGAGCCAAAGCTGGGGATTTCCCTCGATGCCGATAACGCCCTGGGCGATCAGCACGTTGAAAGGATCAATAGTGGATGCGCAGTAACCAAGGTTGGGGCCGAGGAAGCAGATGATGAACGCGGTCATGGAGTCATACCCGATGCTCAGCATGATGGGGATGAAGATCGCGTAGAACGGCAGCGCCTCCTCGGACATGCCGAACGTGGTGCCGCAGATCGAGAGCAGGATCATGGAGATGGGGATGATCAAGATGTCCTTGTTCTTCAGCTTCTTGATCACGCGGCTCATGCCGGCGTTTAGGGCGTTGGTCTTGGTGACGATGGCGAACGATCCGCCGATCAGCAGGACGAACGCGACGACATCGGCCGCAGCCTGAATGCCCTTGGCGGGAGCCTGCAGGACGGCATCGATGCCCTGTCGCAGATCGACGGTCTCCCCCGTCTCCGAATCGGTGTAGACCTTGTCGACCTCTTGGTACGTTCCGGCTACGGCGACTTCTCGCTCGCCCGCGGCCGTCTGAATGGTCTGGCGGTCGAACTGACCCGATGGGACGATCCATGTGAGCACCGCGAAGAACACGATCAGCATGAACGCGATGGTGTACACATGGGGAAGCTGGAGATGGAATCTGCGCTTGGGCTTCTCCTGTTTGGCATCCGACATTCTTAACCTCCTGCCAGAGCAACGATGCTTGCCAAAAATCCTTCACGTATAGGCAAACATCTTAGGTTGTTCTATGTATAACCTGCATGAAGGCGTCGGTCAAGAAACATATTAGGTTGTTCTATAAGTGGTAACTTTTACGCGCTAAACGGACCTGCCGCGGCAATACGAGAACAGCGCTGTGTGAGACAGAGCCGCTAGATATCGAAGCTGTAGCGCGAACCCACGTAGTACTGTCTGCCATAGCAGAAGCGCTCTCCGTTGGAATCGAGAAAGCCCGCGTTCATGAAGAACAGCGGCTCCCCTACTGGGACCTTGAGCTCGCGGGCGGCATCAATTCCCGCACGGGCGATCTCCAGCCTGCAGGGATCGGACGAGCAGGGATACCTGCCCGTACGCTCCCCCACGGCCTCGAATATCGAACAATTGGAGAGACCGATATCTTTGAGAAATTCGAATCCATCGACAGGATAGTAGTTGTTCTCGAACAGGACCGGCACGCCGTCTGCGGTACGCACGCGTGAGACCAAGATGAGGTCAGAGCCTTCATCCAAGCCAAAGAAAGAAGCGAGGTCGCGATCGGCGGCAACGGTCTTGCGGGCAACGACGCGAGCGCCCGCCTTCATGCCGTTTTCAGCGCATGCTTGGGTAAAACTCTGAACATCGTCCTTCTGATGCACCTTGCGAATTATCTTTGTCGCGGTCACAAACGTACCACGCCCCTGCCGCTTGGTGAGATACCCCTCGCCCACAAGCTCCTCTATTGCGCGGCGAACCGTGACCCTTCCCACGCCGTACATCTTAGAAAGCTCAAGTTCCGTTGGAATCTGCGAGTCAACGGGATATGTCCCCTGTTCGATATCGCTCTTAAGCAAATCGAGCACCTGTTGATACAGCGGGGCGGAAGAGCCCCCATCCAGATGCGCATCCACAAAAACTCTCCCTTTAAGGCGTTCGCGATCTCAACGACTCCATTCTACCGCACACGGAAAAATGAGGTTAAACACATAGGGGCCCTGCATGTTTGAGCGGATCGGGAATCTGGTCGCTGATTTCGTCCGCATTTGCTTGCGAAAAACCAAAACGCTCCTCGCGCTTGGCGAACACGGTGAGGCCCGCCGCCTTGCACGCAGCGATCGATGATGCTCGTGTGATGTTGGCTTCCTTCCTTTGCTTGCGAGGCGCGTCACTCGTCCTGCTGAGCCGCGAGCCCATCGTTCGGCGTGGCCTGCCTGCGCGGGGCATGCCGGGAATTGATGTAGTCGTATGCGTAGGCGATCTCCGCGACGGGGACCTCCACGTGGTAATGGGCGGAAATGTCAGAGAAGCTCGTGCGGAATGCGATCGAGGTAGGCTCTGTGTCTCGGGGATGTTCATGCGGCTGGTCCTCCTTTCGCCACACACCTTACGGGCGGGGTGGTGCGCGGAACGGGTTGGCGCCAGTGTTTCGTCACGGGCGCGTGCGCTTCGGCACTCCATGCTACATCTGAGTGGCATATGGCGACTTCTCGACACTCGCGCTCGACACAGCGAGCGGAAATGGCGCTGCCTGCCGAGCGCCTCGCGGGCGCATCCCGACCGCAGAAGTGAGCGCGAAGGCTCGTCGAAGTGCTGGGTGGGGGACCGGCGGTCTGGATACGCGGTTTCGTTCGGCGAAGGCGGCGAGGCGAATGGCATGGCGAACGTACGGGTTTGACGTGAACGGGTTGCCCGTGGCGGCGTGGTATCGGGAGGAGACGGTCGAGCAGGTGCTCGCGCCGCTGCTCGCCCGTCTCGCGCGCTCGCATCAGGAGAAGGGGTCGCAGGCCCATCTCGGCAACCCGGTGCGCATACGCTATTGCGACCGGGACGGCCACGTGTCGCGAACGGATATCGTCCGCCAGGTGGACGTCGCGCCGCGAAATGCAGACTCGCCTCAATCGTCGGTAAGGGGTGCCGCGGGCGATACGATGGAATCCACGGACCGCACCGCGCCGCCGAGATTGCGACGCGAACGCAGGCGATGCGCCCGAAAAACTCCTCCGCGCATGTAGGGCGAAACGCCAGATTGGAGCTCCATGAACGATTTCTCCTTCTACTCCCCCACCCGCTTTGTCTTTGGGCGAAAAGCGACCGACAAGGTTGGGGGACTCTGTCCGCCTCCGGCTACCGCTGAGCGCTCATTGTCTACGGCAGGGGTTCCGCAGTTCGCTGCGGAACGCTCGTCCGCGTGAGGGCATCGCTCGATGCCGCGGGCGTGGAGCACATCGGGCTTGGAGGGGTGCGTCCAAACCCCGAAATAGGCTTGGCACGAGAAGGCGTCGAGCTCGCACGGGCAAACGACGCCGACATCATCCTGCCCGTGGGCGGCGGCTCCGTCATGGACTGCGCGAAGGCCATCGCACTGGGGCGGTATACGACGGCGACGTATGGGACTTCTTCCGCAAGCGCGCCGTTCCCGCCGACCGCATCGACGTCGCCTGCGTGGTGACCATCCCCGCATCCGGTTCCGAGGCCTCTAACTCCTGCGTTATCAGCAACGACGAGGAGCACCTCAAATGCAGCATTAACACGGACCTCAACCGCCCGGCCATCGCCTTCCTCGATCCGGAGCTGACCTTCAGCCTGCCCGCCTGCCAGACCGCCGCGGGAGTGACCGACATGATCGCCCATATCATGGAGCGACTCTTCTCCGGCGAGCCCGCCGTGGGCGTAACCGACAACATCGCCTGCGGGCTAGTGCGCGCCGCGAGGGAGGCGGCGCCCAAGGTGATGGAGAACCCCGATGACTACGACGCCCGCGCCGAGATCATGTGGGTGGGTACGCTCGCCCATAACGCCCTGCGCGACGGCGATTGGACCTGCCGCGGCCTTGAGCACGAGCTATCCGCACTGGACACCAAGATCACGCACGGCGCCGGCCTCGCCGTCATCTTCCCCGCCTGGATGCGCTACGTATGGCGAGAGCACCCTGAGCGCTTCCTGGAGTTCAGCGCCCAGGCCCTTGGCATCGAACCCATCGATTCGGACGCGGACGAGCTCGATGTGGAGGTAACCCCCGAGCAGGCAATCGAGTACGCGGTCGAAGCGACCATCGACGAGCTGCAGGATTTCTTCGTCTCGCTGGGAATGCCGCGCGCGCTATCGGAGTTCGGAGTCACCGAGGACGATATCGAAAAGATGATTCCGGGCCTCAAGATCAACCGCGGAGAGCTCTTCGGCAGCTTCAGGAAGCTCACGCTGGACAACGCGAGAAAGATTTACCGCAGCGCACTCTAGGAAACAGATGCCAGTCCCCCACGGGCGAGCAGCACGGCGGCCCCCGCAAACCAGAAACGGCGCCGCTCCCGCGACGCCGTCATATTCCCTGGTGCCCCCGGGCGGATTCGAACCGTCGACACCCGCTTTAGGAGAGTCGTACGTGTCTTGAACTCTCGCGTTCAAGCTGCGAAAACATCCTGGTAGTTGACGTAACTATTTGACAGAATTGTAACCTATCGCCAAACTTTATGGTGCAAAACGTGGTGCAGAGATATTTTGCACCATGACGAAAGGGGCACCATGAGGGAATATCAGCGAAGCGGCGGGTTCGTGAGAAAGACCAAAGCCGGGAAATGGCAGGGTATCCTCAAGTATCGCGATCTAGAAATGAGCCCGGATAATGACCTCCTGGAACGCGGGGCCTGGAGGCAGATAACCAAGCTATTCGATATTCCCTGCTACCCGACGAACAACAGAGGTAAAAAGGCCGCTGAGGACGCCCTAGCTTCGTGGAAGCGTCAATTAGTCGACAGTGAGCCGGAGAGAGCGCGAGAAGAGGAGCTCAAGCGGCAAGGAAGGCTCACCCCCGCCAGCACCGTCTCGGAATTCGTTGACGCCTACCTAGCCAAGCAGGGGAAGCGCGTGGAACGCTCAACCATGGCCGGATATCGCAGGATGGCAGGCTATATCGCAGATGGCATAGGAGCCACCAAGGTTCGTGCCCTCACGCCGGATATGGTCGAACGTTGGCTAGACGGCCTATCCAAGCACCTCGCGCCCGTAACCGTGAACAAGGCGCTAACCGTCCTAAAGGCCACGCTGAGATATGCGGTCGACACAAGGGCGCTGGACTACAGCCCAGCCGAGGCAGTACGACCCGTCAAGAAGCAGAGGAATGAGCCCAACTACCTGGATGCGGCACAGAGGCGCATCCTCCTGGAGGATTTGGACGCCAACGGATGCGGGGAAAACCGCAACCCCGCCTCCGCGATCGGGATAAAACTCGCACTCTTCACCGGAATGAGAGCCGGAGAGATTTGCGGCCTAAAGTGGAACGACGTCGACTTTAAGCACCGAGTCGTACACGTTCGAAGGGCGATAGGACGAGACGAGTCGGGCAGCTATGTGAAGGAGACGAAAAACGGGGGAAGTCGGCGCGACATTCCCATGACTGAAACTGTCTGCGAAATGCTGAAGCAATACCGTGAGCAACTCTCTCAGAGGCTCTCAGAGGCCGATATACGGCTCGATGGGAGCATGTACGTACTAGGTGACCCAAACGGCTCGTATTTGACCCCCAGGCTCCTTTCAACGTCATTCTGGAGGCGTGCAAAGCGCCTGGAACTCAAAGGCTCACAGGGAAAGCGCCCGACATTCCACGACCTGCGCCATACGTTCGCAACGACGGCGATAGCAGAGGGCGTGGACGTGAAGAGCGTCTCCAGCATCCTGGGACACGCAGACGCCTCCATGACCCTCAACGTCTACGCCTCAGCCGACCCCGAAGCCAAGAGAAACGCTGTCGAAACCGTAACCAACGCCCTCTGATGAGGTTGTATCAAAAGTGTAACAAAATGGTTTGTACTAACATTGATACAGCAGGTAGATAGGGTATTTGGCAATACAATAATTTTCTAAGTAATTACTAGAACATTGGTTCGCTTTGCTGTAACATCACTGGAGTACAGAGCAGAGCGAAGAAGCAACGATATACGCCGTCTCAAGCCGGGAGCGATTGGAGGAAAAGCCCGGAAGAAAGGAGCAAAGAATGGGAGATTTGCAGCTTCGACGCGAACTCGCCCTAAATCTATTTTTGGAGGTTCTCATTCAATGCAACATACAGATAATTTGCCTATTGCGCTTACCGTTCGCCAGGCAGCTGAGCTGCTCAACCTTTGCGACCGAACCGTTTACCGCATGTGCGTCGACGGCGAACTGAAGGCCGTGAAGCTGCGCAAATCGTGGCGCATCAACCGCGACGCCGTGCTCCAGCTCCTCGGAACGGAGGCGGAATAACCATGGCAGAGAACAGCCGCTCCAAGCGGCTCCTACAGCTCGCGAAGGCATGGACGGAAAACAACCCGGGAGCATGGGAGTATATCGAGCGCCGCGCCCTAGAGGAGATGGACGCGAACCGCCGTATAAGTATCTCCCGTCTGGTGGAGGAAGTGAGGGCGCTCAGCTGGACGCCGCGCGACGGCGGAGCCTTCAAAATCAATAACTCCTACCAGGCCGCTTTCTCACGCTTTCTCACGGAGAAGTACCCGAGGATGGGAAACTATATCGAGCGTCGCCGCTCGCGATTCGACTCGGTGATGCCAGATGGCAAATAGGCGCATGTTCTCCAAGGAAGTAACCGATTCGGATGCTTTCCTGGAGTTGAGCAGAGACGCCCAGCTGCTCTGGTTTCACCTCGGTATGGTCGCGGACGATGATGGGCTCACGAACTCGGTAAAACGCGTCTTGAGGGCATGCGAGGTGCCGATGGACGCCGTTGAGGAGCTCGAAAGAAAAGGCTTTCTCCTTGATCTGGGCGGAGGAGTCAAAGCCATAGCCCACTGGAAGCAAAACAACTATATCCAAAATGACCGATATCGGCCAACGAACTTCAAGGACGCGCTCTCGCGCCTCGAACTCAACGAGGACAAGGTTTATCGAGTTTTAAGAAACCCGGATACAGTCTGTATACAATCCGTATCCGAACCGTATCCGCAGGATAGGCTAGGAGAGGACAGTTTAGGAGAGGATAGGCCAGGGAAGGACAGCAAAGGAGAGCATGAGGAAAGGGGCTCGGGGGAAGGGGCACACCCCTCCAGCGCAGACGCCTACCTCTTCAATCCAGGAACGACGAGCAAGGGCGTTCCCTGTCCCAAGTGCGGAACGATATACAAGGCGTTCATCATGCCAGATGATGAGCTAACGATGCGATTTACGTGCAGCCCATGCGGTAAAAGCTACGTATTCCGCAGCGGGGAGATGCCCCGAGAGTTCAAGGAGCCTCAATGACAGCCGTATCTTCGCCGGACGAGGACAAACCAGAGATAATCGTTCGGAGAAGCAACGAGCCGATTCCCGGAGACGATTCCGGTAGCTCCCCATTCTCCGGATTCGACAGCGTGCCATCCCTCGAGGGCCTCGAGGAATTCGAAAGAGACATGCGGGAATTATCGGAGAGGCTCGGAAAATTGATGGGCGATACGCTTTCATGGCTCGATGAAAAGCTGAGCGGATTCCCGGACATTCCATCGTGAGCGATACGGCGAATCGATGGTTTCGAGAGCATAAAAAGCCGATTCTGGTGCACCGTGGTGCAAAAACGTGGTGCAAAACAAAGTAGAGAGCATCTCAAAAACAAAGCAGGCCAGGCGATTCACAACGTCTGACCTGCTATTTTGTTCTGGTGCCCCCGGGCGGATTCGAACCGTCGACACCCGCTTTAGGAGATATGATTTAATGCTACCCCCTACCATTCATCAAGCATCATTGAACATCATATAACCGCAGATAAACATAGCAGTTTGTGTCTTCTGCATCCGGTAGCTGCGCCTACGCTTTTACAAACATATTACTAACAGCTTTAGCTAAACTGCACTCATTGAATTGTTGAAAACTATTCAAAGAAACGGAGTGCAAAGATGTCAGAACAGCCACTCATTAGCGGAAGAGGCACGTGTTGGAAAGACAAGAGATCACCTAACACCTATCGCTATTATTTTTCCCTTGGGGTCAAGGACCCTAAGACAGGGCGTTACAAACGATCCCCAACTTATACGGTTCGTTGCAAGACTAAAACAGAAGCTAAGGCTGCAATGCAGGCCAAGCTGGCTGAAATCAACTCCTCTGGCACGATCACTAAAACTAAAAAGCCCACTTTGCTTGCGTCCTACTGCTGGGCCTTTCATGAAAATAGGGACACCGAGCTTGCGCCAACGAGCTATGAAAGAGAAGCGTACGATTGCAGGCATATCGAAGACCTATTCGGTGCGTTTCAGACAATTGAGGGGCTAACTCCCGATCTAATCGAAGAAACATATGCCGAAGCTCGTCGTACGGGAAAATACAAACCATCAGAGCTTGTACGAATCAATGCGAAACTGCGTCAGATTCTGTCGAATGCAGTCGCAAAGAGAATAATTGACCGAAACCCCTGCGCTACCGTTCATGTTCGCAGACCACGCAACAAAAGAGAATCACTTACAATCGACCAAGTAGCTACCCTATGCACACATCTTCAACACATTGAGCTCACCGCCGAAGCTGTTGGTACGCTAGTACTAGTGTATACGGGTATGCGAAAAGGCGAGATGCTGGGCCTCGAATGGCGCGATTGGGACCCTGCCAATAAAACCTTGAAAATTGACAGGCAGTACACCAACGATCATGAACTGAGGGCACCCAAGTCACAAGAAAGCCAACGCAAAATCCCCGTTGGAGAAACCTTGGCCGAACGTCTTCAATCATGGTCAGCCATACAAAAAGAGCTCCTGGCCTCTCTGGGGCTGTCCCAGACTGGCAGCACTCCCATCATTAGCGATATTGCTGTCGAGCAAGGGGTCCCTACTGTCTGTCACATGAAAAACTACATCTTCAACCATTGGTTTCGCGATTTCGCAGTTAGCTGCAATCTTGGAATCTATGAGCCGAACAATTCGACTGGCGGAAAACTATATAAGGGCATCTGCCCGCATCAGCTCAGGCATTGTGTAAGCACTTTTATGCTGGCGAACGGATCGGACGTTAGAAGCGTGCAAGGTATTCTTGGCCACGCGGACCCCAATATCACGCTCAAAACGTATACAAGCCTCGTTCAACAATCAGAAATAAAAGCAGTTAAAGGCTACGAAGACTTCATCAACGCCTATATACAGAGAAGCGAGAAATAGCATGTTTTTCATTCATCGTTTTTTTCATAATATTACGGTACTATAATACCGTTTCCGCAGGTAGATGCTTTATTTGATTGACATCTAATGAGTTTTAATACATGCTAAAGCTGTCAGATGACTACGCATGTAGTCATAGAAACCGGCCCCCCAAGTGCTTATGAACCTGGTACGTCTTACAAGCACAGGGAGGGCCCTCATTGAAAGGATAGCTCATCATGGCTACTCCAAAGATTAGCACCCAGGCGTCCACACCGACTTTCCCTACTGGTGCCGCTCAGTGCGATCGGTTGCTCCGCGTTAACGATATCCGCGAAATCACTGGCTGGAGCGAGAACACTGCACGCAAATTCATGCGCGAGTCCGGCAAGCTCATCCAGGTCCATCGCTCTAATTACATGTTTGAAAGCTCATTCTACGAACTTTTCAAACAGCTTGAAGGTCGTACCGCCCACCTTGACTAGGCGGTAAACATGAGCGAGCTACCGTCAATTTCTGACAAATATCGCGATGATGTTAATGAGCAACGAGAGATTAGAAGGAAAATGGATAACGCGAATTTTATTTCGGTGCCCGACTGGGCGTGTTGTGCCACCACTGTCGCTGCCGAGCGCCTCATCCTCGGCCTAGTATGGAAGCTTGGAAATCCTTCCAAAAACAAACGAGCCATGGGCTTTTACGCAAAAAGCAAATGGATTGAGGAGCGCTACCACCTAAGTAAGAATACGATCTCCCGGGCCTATACCTCTTTGACGGATAAGGGGTTTATTCAAAAAGCGGGCGATGGCAGCTGGATGCTTAATTACGCCGCAGTCTACCCCGCCGCAATCGAAAACGGCTGGGAGCCCAAGAAATCTTAAGTCCATAGCCCGACTATCGAGGTCGTGAAGGTCGGTAATCGCCGGGCGTCTATAAGAGCATGCCGCGGATGTAAAATGAAACACGGTCGAATCGAAACAGTTCCCGGACAATTGGCGTCCGGCCAGACACTTCGATTCGACCCTTTTTCATGCCCGCATCTAAAACAATCCTATAATCATTCTCGACATCTTTAACGCCATCACTCCCCCGCCACCAACACGTCGTTGGTGCCATTTTCAACGAATCGATATGGCCGTCCATTCATGGTCTTTAAGGCACGTGATATCATGAAAACGTGCGGTATTTCTCCAATCGAAAACCTGCGTGAACGCATGACTTGAGACGCCTTTTTAGAACTCACCGATCGCAGGACGACTACAAATCAACAGCGGCCGCGTATTTGTTCCCAGCCGTACGGCGTGGCGGAGCCATGCCCATTGTTGATTGGAATGTCGCACGATGACAGACGAGAGAAAAATCAGGGAGATCTACGGTTACGGCATGAAGTCCGTCCTCGATGAGGCCGCCGAGCGAATCGAGGCGAGGTGGCGGGAGAAGCTGCTGCGCGAGACCGCCGACCTCAGGACCGAGAACGCACTGCTCATGGCCCAGGTGGATGAATTCAGCCGCAAGCTCGCCGAGGCGACGGATCGGAATGAAAAGATTGAGGCCGACTGCAATGAGCGGATTGCCTTTATAGAGGAGAAGTTCGAACTCGATACCGCGAACCTCGAACTCGAGAACAACGAGCTCCACGCCGCAAGCATCAGGTACCTCTCCCGTGCTAAGGGCCTCGGCAGGCAGGTTGTCCAACTCCATGCCGAGGCTGAGGCCATGGTCGATGAGATCGAGCGGCTGCGCGGCGAGCGTGACACTGCACTGAAAGCCCAAGCCGACACACTCCTGACCCAGCGCGACCTGATGGCCGAGATCGCCGCCCTCAAGGACCGCCTCGCCGCCTCCGAGCAGCGTGCGGCCGTGGCCGAGGCCAAGATCGAGGTCATGACCCAGATGAAGGACGAGTAGCCCCGCGCTTCTCCTGTCAGGCTACTGATTTCTAGGAATCTTCTAGAGCGCTTCCAGAAGGTTCCTAGAACCGGGCGTAGCATCTTCGATCGGCACGATGTCTTGGTAGATCAAGCGATGCCCGGCGTCGAGCCATTCGTCACCGTGGTAATGTCCGAAGAACCAGGCGCAGTAATCGAGCCGTCCGTCGAGCTCGCCCAGGAAGGTTTGCAGCGGATCCCCGCGGTACTCACGTCCGCGTTCGCGGCACAGCCCCTCAGCAAGGGCGGCAGGAGCCTCGTGAGTCACAACGTGGTCGACTTTCCAGCCCACGCGGTCGAGCGAGGCGCGGCAGTGCTCCATCTCTTCCTCGCTCGGCATCTCCTCGGGCCACCAGCTCCTCCCCTCCCTGCGATACTGCCTGTCGTTGCTCGAGGCACCGCCCATGGCAAGGACCGTGAGCCCGTCGATGTCGAACACCTCTCCGCGCATCAGGTGCAGCACGTGCGGTCGCACCTCATGGACGAGCCCGCCGTTCCACTCCCGTACCGGCAGATTGGCCAAGGCGTGATGGTTCTCATGGTTGCCGTCTACGAAACACGTGGTCCACGGCTTCGACTCGAACCAGTCGAGCCAGTATTTCTCGGCGTTGGATCCATCCCAGACAAAGCCGAAGTCGCCGGCCACGATCACCACGTCATCGCGTGTCAGGGTCCGGCCCAGCGGCCAAGACTTGGAGGCAAACCGGCTGGACCCGTACTCGGCCCTGCCGTGCACGTCGCCCGTCACATAGACCGTCATCAGTACGCACCCCACGGCAGGAGTTTGTCCCCGAGCCCCACGATCCGGTCATACAGCACCGTGTGTCGTTCATCCGGATTGCCGTCTCGGTGAAAATGGCCGTAATACCAGTGTTTATAGTCCAGGCGGTCCTCGAGCTCGTCGAGGAATCCGGTCAGCCGGTCCACATCAGGGCGTTCCCAGCCTGGGTCCGGGTAGAGCGTCGGCGAGAGCATGCGCGTCGAACAGGTATGGGTGATGACGCAGTCGACCTTCCAGCCGACCTCGTCGAGCTTTGTCCGCGCGGTATCGAAATCGCGCTCGTCCGGGAGCTCCTGAGGCCACCAGCTGGAATGCGGCACGCGGTATTCCCTGTCCACGCTCGTGGCACCGCCCATGGTGAAGACCGTCGAGCCGTCGAGCTCAAAGACCTCGCCGCGCGTCAGGCGCCGAATAGACGAAGTATCCGACAGGCGTTGCGTCAGCCCGCCGTGCCACAGTTCCATGGGTCGCTCCGCCCAGTGATCGAAGCGCTCGTGGTTGCCGTCGACGAACAGTACTGTGTAGGGGCGCGACTCCAGCCAGGCGATATCGGCGCATTCCTCGGCAGAGAAATCCCACGGAAAGCCAAAGTCGCCGGCGACGATGAGGTAGTCGTCGCTGGTAAGACTATCGCCAAGCTCCCAGTCGCGGAGCTTTTGCATATCGAGTCCACTGTGGATGTCGCCCGTCACATAGACCGTCATCGAATCACCTCTTCCCTCTTGTACGCCGCAAGCTCGCGCTCGACCTGCCTGTCGCCGGTCTCGTTGACCCACCAGGGCCATTTCACCCGGCCGCACGGCTCGTCGACTCCGGCGAACCATTCCCTCAGCTCGTCGAGGCTCACCGGGGAGTGCCCGTTGGCATCGCAACCGACGTCGTAGCGCAGAAGGCCCTGCTTGCGGTTGAACTCGTTGTACGCGCCACCGCTGCTGTGGATGTGTCCGTGAAGGTGCCACGATCCATGGCTCATGCCCTGCCAGTCGGCAATGGGGTAATGGCACAGGACGATCTTCTGCCCGTCGATCTTGAGCACGCAGATCGGCGGCTCCACGGTGAACGCGCCCGCGACCGCCGGCTGGGTCCAGTCCTTGTCGTGGTTTCCCGGGACGAGGTGGATGCGTCTGCAGGCGATCCGCTTGCGCAGCCCATAGGCATCCTGGGCGGTCATCTTGAATGAGAAATCCCCCAGGATGTAGAGCTCGTCGTCCACGGCAACCCTGCCGTTGATGCTGTCGACGATGGCGTCGTTCATCTGCCAAATCGTCTCCCACGGGCGGTCGGTGAACTTCAGCACGTTCTCATGCCCGAAATGGGTATCGCTGGTAAACCAGATCATATTTATGTCTCCTTCTGTCGCTAAAAAACGTTCTCCTTCGAGGTCAGGAGACGTTTTATGAGCGACATGAGGTGCATATCCCTCATGTTTCAAGCTCCAATCTGCCGGATTTGCCCAACTAAAAGTTTACGCCCACGCGCGAACAGGATTTGATTTTTGAAATATGGACGAATTCCTCGCCAGGAGGGTAAAATGGTGCCGACGGCAGCCCAAGTTGTAGAGAGCTGGGCAGAGCCGTTGCTTAATGAAGT
>OLOP01001074.1_pt1 | contig 19014 bp, 20 predicted proteins | sample 1672381 | NCBI WGS metagenome assembly OLOP01 (sample SAMEA3136678, study PRJEB25190) | human gut metagenome | biome: human gut; feature: human-associated habitat; material: faeces | place: Austria | collected 2013 | reverse complement strand
ATCCTTCTGATCCATGGTGTGGTCACAGTCCGTATATTTCTTCAGTATGTCCAGAATGCATATGTTCAGCATCTTTTTTCCACTTGTAGGATACGCCATGTATATTCCCCCTCTATCACTACATGTCCCAACTAAGACGATGTAGATTTCCTGCTTCCTCTAGACCTGGGAAATCATTCTGTCTGAGTGCTTCATACAGCACTATTGCCACAGAGTTGCCCAGATTCAGTGAACGAATGTCTGGGAACATCGGAATCCTGATAGATGTATCCTTATAATCAACCAGGATCTCCTCAGGTATACCCGCGCTCTCCTTGCCGAACATGATGTATGCGTCATCCTCAAACTTCACATCTGTATACTTCTTCCTGGCTTTGGTTGTCGCCATGTATAGCTTTGGTGGTGGCCATATAAAGCTTTGCACCGGGATTTCTCTTTAAAAAATCCGCAAAATCACTGTATACTGTCACATCCAGCTTGTCCCAGTAATCAAGCCCGGCACGCTTCAGCTGTTTCTCATTTATCTGGAAGCCCAGCGGCTCTATGAGATGCAGTCTTGCGCCTGCTGCCACACATGTTCTTCCTATGTTGCCTGTATTGGCCGGGATCTCCGGCTCATGCAATACTATATTTAGCATACTACTCCTCCTATAAAAACCTTGGCGGTGTAAGGAATCTCCTCTCATCGTCATGCACCACTACTCTGTCACTATTCTCTGTCAGATGACCTATGACCGTAGCTTCATATCCTGCCTCGTATAACTTATCAGTCAGATGGTCTCCGTCTGGAACCACAAAAAGTGCTGCGCCACAACCATCTATCATATACGGATTATCCCCGGTGTGCTCACATATCTCTATTGTCTCCTGAAGTATCGGTATATTGTCATGACATACCTCAAGCCCGCACTTCAGCGCATCTCCCATCTCCCAGAGAGCTGCAAATACGCCACCCCTCGATATGTCGTGTGAATATATACAGCCATGATCTAATGCTATGTCAACCTGGCCGCCAAGCAGTATAAGCTGCTCGAGCTGCTCCACAGGTCTCAGATAGCTCTCCGAATACCTCTCAAAAAGCTCCTTCTGATTATCATAATAGATCTTCAGGGTTCCACCAACACCGGTCTGTCCACACATAACTATATCCATGCCAGCCGGCCATTTCAGTCCTCGCGTACCAGCTACACCATGTCCTGCAGGCATCTGGTATCCGTGAACATCCTGATTCTGCAATTCCTGCATATCCTCGCCCTGACCTGCATGCCTTCCCATCATAGTCACACTTATAACCGGCTCAGATACAGCATTATTCACCTCGGTATGCCCCGTAATAATATCTACTCTATATTCCACACATATGCCCGCAAGCTTTCTGAGCAGTTTCTTCATGCGTCGTTCATCGTCATCAGGCATAACTATGGTATCTACTGCCGCCCATGGCATATATCCGCCAATCCTTATACTGTTATAAAGTCTCGCTATATCAAGTCTGAGTCCCATATACCCGCTGTCACAGCACACACCAGCCGCAACATTCACGCTTTTAGCTGCGCCGGTGTCTCCGCTACCCCCATCACGCAACAAGAGCCGGGCATAGTCATCTCCTATTCCGGCTCTCGTCACATCGTCGTGGACAGTATGTGGCAGACTCTTAAGTATCGATCGCACCGTCTGGTGCTCTCCAAACTTTCCTCTCATATCTACTCTCCAATTCGACCTGTTTTCCTATTAGAATGCTGAAACTAAAAGTGTAACAACCATTGCGATACACAGAACCACAACAATTATTCTGGATACCAGTGTCTTACCTTCACCTGTCTTCATCTCTGCAATACGTCCCTGATGCAGGATAATACCACCGATAATCTGTACTCTGTAATGCTCCATGCCAAGCACACGGCTTGCTGCCTCACGTACGGTCGCATACGCTTCCGGAAGCAGATCGTCAAGTGTCTCTCCTTTTTCCAGACGCTCCTTATATTCTTTTGTCTTTCCCCGTAATTCTTCATCCGAAAGTGCCTTCATCCCGTCACGATAAGATTCCACTTTATCTACGAGGGGCGTAATTCGTTTCAACTCCCTGTCACTGTGTGTACCAAAAATTTTAGTCAATGCACTCATAATATATTTTGCTCCTAACTCGCATAGAATATAGGTATTGTACCACTTTCTCCACATTTACACAACTCAAAGGCCATGAATGTTTTATAAACTTTTTATGAACGAACGGGATTCTGCTATTGAAAATTTGTAAACAGCTTGCTATGATAAGAGAACGATTATTGTATTCCAAACACAAGGAAGAAACAGAAAGGAAGGTAACAACCCATGTCTTATATTTACAAAACAAAAGGCACCTGTTCCACACAGATCGAAGTGGAGCTGGACGGAAATATTGTTAAAAATGTGAAATTCACCGGCGGCTGTCAGGGAAATCTTCAGGCAATTCCCCGTCTGGTTGAGGGCATGACTGTTGAAGAAGTGGAACGCCGTATCTCCGGTATTCACTGCGGCATGAAAAACACCTCCTGCGGTGATCAGCTTGCCAAGGCATTGCGCGAAGCCTATGATGCACAAAAAAATGCATAATACCATTACCGGATTATGTAAAAGCCTCCCCAGACAGATCTGTCTGGGGGCTTTTTTATCCCCGTACCACCGGCTGCAACTGCTTTCCTTCCAAAGCTGCTGAAATCGTCTCCGGCAAAAGTTCCATTTTTGCCACCATCGAATTTGGTTTTTTTTCATAATTATCCTGTGCGAATGGCACAAAATAAATATGTTTCGTATTCATCAGCATCCCGATATTTTTAAAACTGGCTCCCAGTGCATCGTTGGTGGATATGGCAATTACCAGTGGTTTGCCATTGCGCATATGCGCTTTGGCAGCCATCAGAACCGGAGTATCGGTGATTGCATTCGCCAGCTTCGCCGCAGAATTTCCTGTACACGGTGCAATCACCATCACATCCAGATATCCCTTCGGTCCGATCGGTTCTGCCTCCTGAAGTGTGCGGATTCCAGGGTTCCCCGTTATGTCACAGACTTCTTCCATAAACTCTTTTGCCGTTCCAAACCGCGTATCACAGTTCTGCGTCTGATAAGAAAAGATGGGAATCACATGTGCTCCCATCTCCGTCAGTCTCTGAATCTCTTTCCTGGTTTTTGCGAATGTACAGAAAGAACCGGTAATCCCATACCCTATATTGCGATTTGATAAATCCATGTCTTTGCCTCTTTCCTGTCCTGCCTGATTTTACTGTGTTCAAGAATTGCATCTGCCAGCACTTTGGCACTGCTCTTTGTCGTATACAGCCCCGGAAGTCCCAATGCCGCCACAACTTTGATTCCATATGCCTCCGCTGCCATCAGATCCGTACCGCCGGGTCTTGATGCAATATCAATGATCACGGCATCCGAATGCATTTCACGGATCATCGGCTCACGGATCACAAGTGCCGGAACCGTGTTTACAACCGTGCGTGCCCCATATGCTTCCTCCGGTCCGTATGAAAAATCGACTGCCTCATGTCCTTCCGTTCGTGCCAGCCGGCGTGCCTCTGCACTCCTTGCCAGCACTGTCACTTTCGCTCCCATCGCAGACAAAACCCTGGCGATCTCCCTGCCGCATCTTCCATACCCGCTGACAATAATTTTCTGCTCCCGAATAGAATAATCACTGTATTTTAGAATTTCAGCAACCGTTGCTTCTGCCGTAATACATGCGTTGCGGTGCACAACCACCGCATCTGTCATCATATCATAATATTCCGTTCCCGCATCCTCACAGCGCTGCCTCCATTCCGGTCCGAAAATTCCTCCAAACAGCATCCAGTCCCTTTCTTTTTCCCTCGTCAGTTCCTCCTTTAATATAAGGTTTACATCATGGTTTCTCTCAATCTTTGTAACAGGAACCGGCAGCACAAGATACCTGCTGTTATCCAGCACTTTCAGCGCCTCTTCCTTTTCCACTCCCCGTCTCCAGTCCAGTCGGTGTATCTTTCCCGGAAGACATGCGGCAAGATTGCTTTGTCGCTGATCCGTAACAAAAATCACGATATTTCCGGTCATATAAAAACGCTCCCTTCCATATAACATATGAAAGAGAGCGTCATAAGGTGCAGAATCATTATTACTAAAGTCTGGTCTCTACAAAGATATCGTAGATTGCCTTGATGGCAGCCTCGAAATCGTCATTGCTGACACCAATAATAATATTTAACTCGGAAGATCCCTGGTCAATCATCTTGACATTGATGTTCGCATGGGCCAGTGCAGAAAAGATTCTGCCTGCCGTACCGCGGGTAGATTTCATTCCACGTCCCACGACAGCGATCAGACCCAGATCCGCTTCCAGATCAATCACATCCGGATGGGTCAGACGGCGGATGGAGCTGATCACCTGCTGCTCCTTGCCTTCAAACTCTTCCTGATGCACAAATACGGTCATGGTATCAATACCGGATGGCATATGTTCGATCGAAATTCCGTTTTCCTCAAATGCCTGTAATGCTTTACGGCAGAAGCCGACTTCGGAATTCATCATATCTTTGTCAATGCTTACTGCGACAAATCCCTTTTTCCCCGCGATACCAGTGATCGTGTATTCCGGTTTCTGGCAGGTACTCTCTACGATCAGGGTTCCCTCTGCCTCCGGATCATTGGTATTGCGGATATTGATCGGAATGCCGGCCTTTCGTACCGGGAATACCGCGTCCTCATGAAGTACGGAAGCTCCCATATAAGAAAGCTCTCTTAATTCGCGGTATGTGATCACATGGATCGGCTGCGGATTGTCAATGATACGCGGATCTGCCACGAGACATCCGGATACATCTGTCCAGTTCTCATATAAACTTGCATGACATGCTTTTGCAACAATGGACCCGGTAATATCCGAACCGCCGCGGGAGAATGTTTTCACCCTTCCGTCAGCACCAATTCCATAAAATCCCGGAATGACAGCTTTTTCACATTCAGAAAGCTTCTTCGCCAGAACCTTGTCGGTCTTGTCTGCATCCAGATTTCCTTCTTCATCAAAAAAGATTACGGTTGCAGAATCGATAAACTCATATCCAAGATAATCTGCCATAAGAATACCATTCAGATACTCTCCGCGGGAAGCCGCATAATCCACACCGGCTTTTTCCTTAAAGTTTTTGGAAATTGTCTTAAACTCCTCATCCAGCGTTACTTTCAGTCCAAGTCCGTTGATAATGGAATCATAACGCTCTTTGATCTTCATGAGAGGAACACGGAACTCCTCGCCTGCCTCTGCTTTCGCGTAGCATGCATATAACATATCCGTAACCTTGGTATCTCTGGAATTACGCTTTCCAGGAGCACTCGGCACTACATATTTTCTGGATTCATCCGCACGGATAATATCGCCAACCTTGGCAAACTGCTCGGCACTCGCCAGCGAGCTGCCACCAAATTTTACAACCTTAACCATTTTTAACTTTTCTCCTTCAAGAATAATAACTTCTGCTATTATACTTCTACCGTCTGGCTTTCGTCAATTATTTTCTTCCAGATAGATCACATCCGTTGCGATCGTATTGCTTGATCCGTCCACCTGCAGAATCCCGTATGATGGCGGTATTCCGTAAGGTGGCTGTCCGATGCTTCCCGGATTCATATAGGCGATCCGGTTGTGTTTGTCATAAAAAACCCGGTGGGTATGCCCGAACAGTGCAGCATCAACTTTCCGCTCCTCTGCCGCATATTCCAGATTCAGATATCCGGCTTTTACATTAAATGTATGCCCATGGCAGATCAGTATTTTTTTTCCTTCGATCAGTAGAATCCGTTCCGGGATGTCCTGACGGCAATCACAGTTTCCCGGCACCTGTTCCATTATCGTCATAGGAAATTTCCGGTGCAGCTGTTCTGCATCCGCCCAGCAGTCCCCCAGATGAATGATGATGTCCGGCTGTAACCGGCTGACTGCCGTGACCATATTATTTACATTTCCGTGCGAATCACTGAGTACCAGAATTTTCTTCATATAAAGCATACTCCTTTTCCTTTAAAAAGCAAAAAGACCTTTGCTCCGGCATCCTCGCCAAGGCAAAAGTCTTTTCTCCTTCTCATTTCAGCGATGACTATCCCAGTCGCTTCCACTGCTTACTACATTTGTAGTAGGAATAAAACATGCAGTGTTCCGCCTGCTCACAGCGCTTTGGTGCAGTCTCAATGCTGCACTGGCAGTTTACAATTGCATCTGCCTTCCCCTTACAATTTCCCTTTAACATGACATCGTCTAAAACTTCATCTGACATACTTCTTTTTGCTCCTTATTACTACCAAGTTTTGTTCACGACGGCTTTCATTATACAATATATGGTAGGTAAAGACCATAGGTCAAATCTCACAAATAGACCTGCCTGTTTTGTAAAAATTTTCACTTGACGAAACAGGAAAAATGCGCTAGAGCTCCAGCTTATTTATTAAGTTCAAATTATACTTTTCTGCCAATTCCATACATTTTCTGTAAGAATCCACATCCTGAATATGTCTCACACAATGGGCATCCAATCCGAGAATTGCTTTATTTCCGACTTCCCCGGCAATCTTCCAGAAACGCTCTGCCGGATAATGCCTTGCCCCTTCTCCCATGCCGAGCATATTGATCTCCAATGGGATGTCCAGTTCCTTCATTTCTTTGCACAACCGGGTCATCTCCCAGTCGTATACCGAATCCATTCCCTGATAATTCATCAGATCCGGATGGGCAAGATACGCATAGCTTCCGGTCTGCATCCCTTCGATTACGAGATCCACATATCTGCGGATACGGCTTTCATCCTCCGTCTCTGTCCCTGTATATGGTCCGTTTTCTTCCGATCCCAGGAAATGCTGCCCCATGATCATATAATCACATCCGAGGTTGCGGAACATCCGCATCTGTTCTTCGTAAAATTCCGGAACATACTCCGCCTCAAATCCTACATATATTTTTATCTGATCCCGGTACTCCGCTTCGAGCCTTCGGATCGTCTCCACATATTCCGGCGCCTGTTTCATGGTCATCCGGATATTGGATACATATCCGTCCTGATAGGGGCACGGCACATGATCGGAAAATCCGAAAATTTCAATTCCCATGGAAATCGCTGCTTCAATATATTCTCTCTCCGTATCATAGGCATGCTGGCACCGCCATGTATGTGCATGATAATTTGCTTTTAAAAATTCCATTCTGTTGTCCTTCATCCGTTTATTCGCCTATCATTTTAACATGGAATACGTTTTATGACAACAAAAGACCGTGTGCATCCTCTCATGCCCACACGGTCTTTTATTATTTCAAATACTCAAATAAATTACTCCCTATTGTTTAAATGAACAATATTTCTATTTTTTTTTTCGACAAAGAACATATATAAGCGCAACGAAAGCAAAAAGAGCAGTTGCCATTATATGTCGGCTATTTGATTGTGGAATTTTTATGAACATACAAAAAAGTGTTACAATCAGTGCTGGGATTTCTATGATTGATAAAATAATAATAGATGGTAAAAAATCTTTTTCTCCGCCCTTTTTCATATCAATTCCTAACACAGCTACAATACAAAGAGGAATTATTTCTGACATTAATTCAAAACCATAATTCATATGCAATCTCCTTATTTTTCTTAATGCCCCCACCGCCTAGACCAAGAAACATTTTTTTTCAAAAGAACTTTTTCAGAAGAATCAGAATAATTTAGTCTGCACAACCTTTTGTAAGTTGCAACTAACATTAGTTTACCACAATTATCAAATATGTCAATGATTTCTTCAGATTTTATCAAATATTAATTAAATATTAAATACATTTTTATATCATTTTCTATTACAAATTCACATCATATATTGTATTACTTTAATCATGGAACATCTGCTGTTCCATGATAACGTTCTCCTGATTTTTCGTACTTTCCGATCCACTGTGCTCTGTTTTCATAAAAAACAGTGCTCCTGCAAGGAAAAGAAATACGATCGCGGATACCCCGATGTTTATACTCCCAAAAGCCTGGGAAGTCAGTCCGACCACCGTCGTTCCCATAAAGGATGCTCCTTTTCCGCAGATATCCATCAGACCAAAATACTCTCCGGAACGCTCCGGCGGAACAATTTTTGCAAAATAAGACCGGGACAGTGCCTGAATGCCCCCCTGGAACATTCCCACAAAAATTGCCAGCACCCAGAACTGCCACTGTGCCTTCATAAACACGGCAAAAACGGTAATCCCCGTATACGCAGCAATACAGGTTAAAATCAGCTTTCCGGTATCGTATTTTTCCGCAAGCCTGCCAAACAGAATGGAAAACGGAAATGCAACAAACTGTGTCACAAGCAATGCAAGAAGCAGTCCTGTGGAATCCAGCCCCAGGGCAGAACCATACGCCGTTGCCATATCTATAATCGTATAGACTCCATCAATGAAAAAGAAGAATGCTATGAGAAACAGAAAGATTTTCTTTTGTTTCCGTACACTGCGCAGCGTTTCTATGATACGTCCAACGCTTTCCCTCATGGCATGCGGTTTCCGCTCTACATAATGAACCTGGCGATACTGTTTCATTAAAGGAAGCGACATCACAAGCCACCACACCGCAACCACGGCAAACGCAATCATCATTCCTGTTTCAAAAGAAAATCCCATTTTCTGATACCCAAGTACAAAAACAAGACTTACAACGAAAGGAATACAGCTTCCTGCATATCCCCAGGCATATCCGGAAGAAGAAACCCGATCCATCCGCTCCGGGGCTGTCACATCCGAAAGCATGGAGTCATAAAAAACCAGACTGGAATGAAATCCAACCTTTGCAATGATAAAAATTACCAGAAACGAAATCCACCATGTGGTCAGTCCCATCAGCAGACAGCCGGCGCACCCGACCAGAATACACGATAAAAAGAGCGGCTTTTTGAATCCCCTGGTGTCTGCCAGCGTTCCCATAACCGGTCCTAAAACTGCAACAATCAGTGTGGAAATGGATGCCGCATACCCCCAGTATGCCAGATAATCCACATCCGAAACTCCCGCATTTTGCGCAAGATAATTAAAGTAAACAGGAAGTATTGTGGAAACCATCAAAACAAATGCCGAATTGCCCACATCATAAAGGATCCAGCTTTTCTCCTTTTTTGTCAATTTAAACTGCATGTTTTACCTCTTTTCCATTTTGTACAACCTCTTTTCCAACCAGCTGTGATCCAAAACTATAATCAAAGATAGGTTCCAATCCCCTGCTCCCATCCAGATAAGTGCCAAACTGGCTGATCATCCGCAGGGCACTGAGTTTTGCCTGACGGTAATACTGCATCAGCTGCCGGTTGCTGTCTTCACACTGTGGATTTTTACGGTAATTTACAAGCAGACCGTGCATTTCTTTGTAATTCCCGGAAACATACAAAAGTGCATAAATAAAGAACCGCCTGATTCTGGATGGCGCAATCAGCATGTTATTATAGGTGATCATTCCTTTTAATGCTTCCCGGACATCTGCCGGTGTCGTTTTCGGATAAAACCAGCGGATCACTTCCGCATTTTCCATACACGGGACAATATGTTCCGTCAGATTCTGCCGCAACGGATCTTTCCCATCCATAAGCATAAGCATACGGTCAAACTCTACTTCAATTTCCGTATGGGAAATACCACTTGCTGCAATTTTCTCATCAATATACCCATGGCAGCTTACATCAAGTGCAAAATGGTTAAGCACTCCATAGGTGTATGCCAGAAATGGTTCTTTTTCCTTCTGGCTATTAATTATATTTTTGGCTCTTTCAAAAAATTCTTTTCCGGAATGTCCATGCAAATCATATCCGATCTGGTTGACCGGATTCGGTCTTAATGGCTTATAGTAAAACAAAATATCCGGTCCGTGAAGTCCGATCAGATACAGCTGTGGATATTTCTCAATGATTTTTCTCTCATTCCCTTCGAGTTCCCTGCGGACCTGCTGTCCAAGCCGGTAATGTGCATACGTTGACGGCATGATTTTTTCTCCCCTTTCCCTGTCATTTTTATATCCAATTATATGCCGGCTCTGTAAATTTTGGGATGGTGCATGTATAAAATGCAGGTAAAATTTATATAATTTGACCTTTTCCCAAACGTAGCATATAATAGGAAAAACCAATGGACATGTATGATTCTTGGGGGGATATCCATGATTACAATGTTAGCGAAAATCTTTATCAAAAACCGTCCGGCAAAAGAACAACGGCAGGCATATGGCACCCTGTGCAGTATCGTTGGAATCTGCTTAAATGTCTGCCTGTTTGCCGGAAAATATTTTGCCGGAATGTTAAGCGGTTCCGTTGCCATCACAGCGGATGCATTCAACAACCTGTCCGATGCCGGTTCCTCTTTTATTACACTAGCCGGATTTCTTTATGCCGGGAAAACTCCGGATTCGGAGCACCCGTTCGGACATGGGAGGTTTGAATATGTGTCGGGATTTGTTGTAGCGATTGCTATCCTGATGATGGGATTTGAACTTTTAAAAACTTCCTTTTCCAAAATTCTGCATCCGGAAGCCGTAGACACAAGTCTGCTTGCCATGGGAATTCTGGTATGCTCCATTCTGGTAAAAATCTACATGTACTGTTACAACCATTATATTGGGAAAAAACTCGATTCGGATGCCATGCAGGCGACCGCCATGGATTCGCTTTCCGACACCATTGCCACCTCTGTGGTTCTGGCAGCCATGATTATTATGCGCCTGACATCCATCAATGTCGATGGATTTGGCGGTCTGCTGGTAGCCATTTTCATCCTCTATGCCGGAATAAAAGCGGTCAAAGACACCATGGATCCGCTTCTCGGAAAAGCTCCGGACCAGACATTTGTCCGGGAAATCCGTGCCATTGTCATGTCCCATCCCAAAGTACACGGTATCCATGATCTGATTGTTCATGACTACGGTCCCGGCCGCCGCATGATCACCCTGCATCTGGAAGTTCCGGGGGATGAAGATGTCTTTCAGCTCCATGACATGATCGATCACATTGAACGGGAGCTGGATCAGAAACTCGGATGTGAAGCCGTCATCCACATGGATCCGATTGAAACCAATAATGCCGCAATTGCCCAGATGCAGCAGCAGGTAGAACAAAAGGTTCTTGAAATTGACCGCCGTATTACCATCCACGATTTCCGCCTGATCAACTGCGATACCCACACAAGCATTGCCTTTGACGCGGTCATCCCCTATGGTATGCGGATCCGTCCGGAAGACCTAAAGGAAAAAATTGAAAACAAGCTACAGGAAATCGAAGGAAACTACCAGTTTATGATCCATGTGGATCAAAGTTATGTACCTGTAGACTAGCACCCTCTCATGTGTTATCCCCTATCTGAAAACACATGAGATCTTCTTTCAACTGAACAGATACCTCATTACATGCGGTAATTTCCTTCTCAATCTGATGTAATGCTCCAGCCACTCCGTTCGTGTTTTCTGCAATATTTGTAATCTCATCCTCATTACCATCCATCGTTGCGGAAATCTGAGTGATTTTTCCATCCATATTTGCAAACGAGTCTTTCAGTTTGGATGCATGATCGGCAAATTGCAGCATCATTTGGGAAATTTTTGCTGCATCCCCATAATAATTGCCAGCCACATCCACAAATACATCATAATCTTTCAATATATTAGAATCCAAATACGCAAGCAGAGCATTTGCATCCGTATTCAGATGGGTCACTGCTTTGGATACAATCTCACATACCTCCTGAATTTTAGATGCTGTATTTCCACAATTATCCGCAAGTTTGCGTATTTCCTGTGCTACAACAGCAAACCCTTTTCCTGCCTCTCCGGCACGTGCTGCTTCAATAGAGGCATTTAAAGAAAGCAGATTGGTATTCTCTGATATTTCAAGGATTTCCTGTGTCAAATCATTAATCTGATTGGTTTTTTTACTTTCCTCCATAGAAGAAAGCAATCGATCCCTGATTTGTGTCAAAATCTGTAATGCCTGTTTCTGTCCCTGTTGTACCTGATCTTTATAATTTTGTGCTTTACTTTTCATTTCTGTAGTATAATCATTTCCCTCACCTGCATAGGCAGCAATGGCTGAAGCAAATTCAAGATTTTTCTCGGATCTCTTTTTCAGATTATCTGCCGCCTCCGTTACTTCTTCAATGCCTGACGCAAACTGGTTCACATGTTCTGAAATCTGATCAATTTTCTGATTGGATTCATGAATGTGATTGGATACTTCTGTCACTGTACTTTCTAACTCCGTTGCATTCGTCCCAAGGCTTTCCAATATTTGCTTCAGAGCATCAGCCAGAGAATTTACAGCATTATAAAGTTCATGAACTTCTTTTGTTTTTTCATACGAGACAGACTTTCCCCTCTCTATTTGTGTGTCCCCGGAAGCAAGCCTCAACATCTGGGAAACAATCCAGTTCACCAGACCATTAACCCTTCTGGAAAGAAGAATGGTGCCAAAAATTCCTGCCATGCAGGATATCACAATTCCAACCAATGCAACATATAAAATTCCATACATTACATGGAATGCTTCTTTTACCGGTGAAACAACACAGATTTCCATATTATGAATTCCAAGGGGATAATAAGAATATAAATACTTTCCATAAACTGTACTTCCTTTTTTCCCTTCTTTCATTTTTGAAGCAATTTCTGCGTTATCATGAAATTTTTTCTTTAATACGATTTCTGCCTTGGGATGTGCAGAGATCGTCCCATCAGAATTTGTCATAAAAGCATAACTGTGGTCTGTCACTTTATTATTTAGTATGTCTGATACAGCCTCCAGACGTAAAAAGCCAATAAGAACTCCCACTTCTTTTCCGTCCCGGAAAATCGGTGTTCCGATCCCAAGTACTGCACGTCCGGTACTGACAGAAATTTGCGGCTCACTGACATAAGTTTTCTTTGTTTTCCATGGTTGCTGAAAGGTATCTTCCTGCGCAATAGAATACCCATGTCCCTCTTTTCCTTCTGTATGCACCTGTTCGGTACCATACTGGTTTGTAATAAGAAAATGTGACCAGACATCTTTCTCCTGCTGTTCCATCAGCTTATGAAGATACGGCTCTGCCTGTGTATAATCTAAAGATATAACCGATTCCTGCAGTGCTGCCGTCTCTACTACCGCAGCATATTTTCCAATCTCTGTATTCATTTGATTTGCAATCATACTGGCAACTGCCTGATCATTTTTTCTGGAATCCATCCTTACTGTTTGAAATGCGTATATAACAATTATAAGCAGAATTGCAAGAAATGGAATAAGAAATGTAAATGATAAATCTTTCAAAAACGATATTCTTAAGGAATATCTTTTCCTCGTTTTTTTCATCTTTTCCTCCACATGCTTTATTTTTTATATTATAAAGCATGTGGGAAAAATGTACTATCACACAATAGTAAAGTGAACGTAAAATTAAATTTACAATATATTATTTTCTATCTTCTTTTTGACATGCCTCGTAAGCATCCTGAAAGAAAATCTCCTGTGAGTTTACCGGCTCCTCATTGATATGACGGTCCTCATAAATGCCTTCGGCATTCTGCTCTTTTCCCTTCTCATCATCTTTCATGATGGTATCAAAAATATACCGGATGCGCTCCCGGATTGCAGGATCATAACCCGGAGCTGCCACTTCCACGCGGCGCACCGTATTTCTCGTCATAAAATCGGCAGATGCAATGTACATCTTTTCCTCATCCCCCACACCCAAACGATAAATTCTGGAATGTTCGAGATAACGTCCAACGACGGAAATCACCCGGATATTTTCCGTCACGCCCGGAATCTGTGGCTTCAGGCAGCAGATGCCCCGCACAATCAGATCAATCTTTACACCGGTCTGGGAAGCCTCAATCATCTTATCAATCAGGACTTTATCCGTCAGGGAATTAATCTTAACCCCGATATAAGCCTCTTTTCCGGCTTTTTTATTTGCAATCTGCTCCTCCATCATCTCAAGGACTTTGTTCTGCAGGCATTTCGGTGCAACCAGAAGTTCCGAAACCTCATCCACCGTTTCTCCCTGCTGTAATGCAAGAAACACTTTTGCTGCATCGGCACCGATTGCCTGATTTGCGGTAATCAAAGACAGGTCCGTGTACAGTCTTGAAGTTTTCTCGTTGTAATTTCCGGTTCCAATCTGCGTGATGTACGCATAACTGTCCCCTTTTTTCTGTGTGATCAGGCAAAGCTTCGAATGTACTTTGTAATCGCCCAGTCCATACAGAATCTGGCAGCCGGCATCTTCGAGCCGGTGCGACATCTCAATGTTATTTGCCTCGTCAAACCGTGCCCGCAGTTCCACAAGTACCACCACTTCTTTTCCGTTTTCCGCTGCCTCAATCAGCGCATCAATGATCTTGCTCCGGTCTGCGACACGATACAATGTCATTTTGATGGATACCACATCCGGGTCTTCCGCTGCATCATTCAACATTTTGATAAACGGTTTCATGCTCTCAAACGGATAGGAAAGCAGAACATCCTTTTTTTCCACCTGTGACAGGATACTTTCATGCATGGATAATGCCGGAGTCTCCCGTGGGCTTCTCTTTTCATAGAACAGTTCTTTCTGGTCACGCAGATAATTCTGCAACGTAAAAACAAACGAAAGATCAAGCGGTGTCTTTACATTAATAATATGACTGGTTCCAATTTCCAGAAAATTAGACAGTTCCTGCTTTGCTTCATCATTGATCTTACGGCTCAGTTCCACCCGGACGGGATCCAGACGGACACGTTTTTTGATAAGCTGCTCCATCATATCCCGGTAATCCATATCTTCGTCATACAGATCATGTGCATCAATATCTGCATTCCGTGTCACACGCATAATGGATTTCTCGCGAATGGTATATTTCGGATACAATTTTGAAATAAAATGCAGAATCAATTCCTCAGACAGCATAAAACATCCCGGTCTGGTCGGTATCTCAATCAGACGTTTGAACACACTGTTGGAACACGGAACAATTCCGGTCTTTTTCTTTCCTTTCTGTGATGTCAGGAGCACAATTGCATACAGCTGCTTATTTGCAAGGAACGGAAACGGCTGCTGTTTTCCAATGACCATCGGAGATAAAAACGGTGCAATATGTGCGTCAAAATATTGTTCAAGAAGTCTTCCTTCTTCATTGGAAAGACGGTTAAAATTGATAATCCGGATTCCCTTTGGCTCAAGTTCTCCCATGAGCTGTTCATAAATTTTTGCCTTTTTCTTTTCCAGCAGACAGACACGGGCTAAAATTTCTTTTACCTGTTCCTCACTGGTCATTCCGGTCTTGTTTTCAATTACCTTTTCTTTTGCATTCATCTGCATCATGAGTGTACCCACGCGCACCATGAAAAATTCATCCAGATTCGTCTGGTAAATGGATGCAAAAGTCATGCGTTCTGCCAGCGGTACCCGCGGATTTCCCGCTTCATTTAAAACTCTCTCGTTAAATTGCAGCCATGACAATTCTCTGTTTGTATAACATTTTTCGTTCTTCTTCATTTGATTGGTCTCCTGTTTTTTTATCCTCTGCCGGATTATATTTTCTGCCCGTTTCAGCTGCCCTGCCAGCTGATGCCAAAACCGATTCCATATGTACATGCCCTAATCCTCTGCAAAAAATGCCTGCATAGTTACATTTTCCTTTGCTACCTCCACAAGATTTACACAACTGTTCCCGATCCGGTCAATATTATGGAGCACATCATTAAACGGAATAGTAAGTTTGGAATCGCACTTTCCCTTTCCCACTCTGGCAATATGGTTTTTGCGCATTTTTTCATCCAGCTGCATGATGTCTTCTTTTTGCCGCATCAGTTCTTTGATATCCATATCCACATCCCCAGAAATCGCACGGATGCAGCTTCCGTAAATCATCTGGATCTGTTCCATTGCCTTTTTCAGTTCCTTTAAGGCTTCTTTGGAATACTTATGTTTTCCTTTATTCTGTTTTGCCACGGTTTCCATGATTTCCCTCGTCAGTTGCCCGATCCGGTCAATATCACAGAGAATAGACTGCATACCGGCACTTTGTGATGCCTGTTCCTCGGTCAGCACACCTCCGGAATACAGTGCTGCAAAATAATCATTGATGGATGCATACAGTTTCTGCAGTATTTTCGCCTTTTCTTCTACAATTCCTGCATTTTCTTTATCAATCTTTCCGTTTCCGGACTGCAGTTTTCCGATCATTTCATCTACAATTTTTGCGCAGTACATTACTTCTTTTGCCACCAGCTGCAATGCTGCTGCCGGCTGTGCAATCAGCTTGTTATCCAGATAGTTCGGATTTTCCAGTGCTTTAGCTCCCATTTCCTTCCCATCCGGTACAAGTTTCATCACAATTTTTACCATCAGAGGAATGAGCGGAATCCAGATCAGCGTCATGACAAGGTTAAATCCGGTATGTGCATTTGCAATCTGCCGTGAAATCACATCAATTTCGTTTCCCTTCGGCGAAATGAACTGAATCAGGGCTGCATACGGTTTTACAAGAAACAGGAATAAAATTGCTCCCGAAATATTAAATACACAATGGGCAAACGCCGTCCTTCTGGCATCTTTTGGCTGTCCGATAGATGCCAGCACTGCGGTAATCGTTGTACCGATATTGTCCCCCAACAGAATCGGGATGGCACCTGCCAGTCCGATGATACTGGTCACACCGTCCGGTCCTGCCTGGGCTGCAAAATTCTGTAATACGGCAATCGTTGCACTGCTGCTCTGTACAACAAGTGTCATAACGGCACCCACGCATACCCCAAGAATCGGAATATGGGATACTTTTCCAATCATGTTGACAAAGAATGCACTGGATGCCAATGGTTTCATGACATCGCCCATCGTCTCAATCCCAAGGAATAACAAACCAAATGCGAAAATTGTCTGTCCGATATTTTTCACCTTTTCTTTCTTTGAAATAAAAGAAATAAGAAATCCCGCAAAAATGAACAGATAAATATAATCCGTTATTTTAAATGCAATAATCTGTGCCGTCATGGTCGTACCGATATTGGCACCGAGAATAATAGAGATCGCCTGTGGCAGCGACATCAGTCCTGCACTGACAAAGCCGATTGTCATAACCGTTGTTGCGCTGCTGCTCTGTAACACCGCTGTCGTCAAAGCACCTGCAAGTACACCAAGAATCGGATTTTTTGTAAGCAGGGCAAGGATTTTCTTCATCTTTTCCCCCGCTGCTTTCTGCAGGCACTCGCTCATCATATTCATGCCGTAAATAAAGATTGCCAGACCTCCGACCAGTCCGAAAATAATTTTCATCGTCTCGTTCACTTATGGTTCCTCCCCATTTCTTTTCATAAACTTTACACTCCGTATACTTTTTTTCTGAGATTGTAATAAGTTTATCATCGGAGTGTAAAATCAAACCATCCCAGAATGTAAACCCTGTGTAAAATTTCTGTAATGCTGTAAAATTACTGTAAACTTGCGTAAAGTCTGTAAAATCCCTGTAAATCGTTAAGGAAAGAATCGAAGGTGGTGCAAACGAAAAAGCAGTATTGAGACTTTTCATTAACTGCCCTTTCGTTTGCATCAATTTCGATTTTTTCTGGTTGAACAAAGCGCGTCAACTCTATATGGACTTTTAATTCTGACACTCTATTTATAATAGGATAGCGTGTACACATAGAAACACATAGAATTTATAATTCAGTCCTGTATTATGACACCAGAAATAAGCCTCCCTAAGGAAGCTAAAAAAATATACAGTTATGATACGTTAACAGAGCATATGTGGTTTTGGTTTTATAAAATGTTGTTCTGTAGGCAGAGGAATAATCTTACCACCACAGGAAGAGCACTTGCATATATCTTTATTATAAAGAAGACGGATAATGGCAGGTGCATCCATATCTTTCAGCTTGGAAATATATTTTTTGCAACCAAGGATGTTTCTGCATAGGGTAATCTTTTTCTTCTTATTTCTGGATGAAAGAAGACCATAGTGCCTGATACGTACAAAACGTTTTGGAGGAACATGCATTAAAAATCGACGGATAAATTCCTCGCCGGATATGGTGATCTCTTTCCAAAGCCCTTGGTTTTTGTAATCTTTAGCAGAAAATGTAACTGTAGATTCTGTCATGTCTTTGATACGGTAGTTGCTGATAGCAATCCGGTGGGTGTATTTTCCAAGGTATCTGATGACAGATTCGGCACCGTCAAATGGTTTCTTGCAATAAGGAATCCATTCCTTTGTATAGCAGGTATTTAACAATTCCTTGAAAGTATAGTAGTTTTTGTAAGGTGCAGCCGATCCATGAAATTCAAGCCTGTCATTTTCCCAGAGCTGCTTAAGTTCAGCCATATATTTTCCACGAAATGTTTTGGAGATCACCTTAATCGGAAGAAAAAACTCTTTCCCGTTGTCTTTCCAATGATTTTTCACATCCAGCCCTCCACCAAGAACAATCGCATGGATATGAGGATGAAAGTTCATGGTACTTCCCCATGTATGGAGGATACAAATATAGCCGATATCAGTCCCAAGATATTTACTGTCAGCAGCAAGTTCACTGAGAGTATCTGAAGCCGCATGATAAAGAGCAGCGTATAAGAATTTCTGGTTGCTGTAGATAATGGGATTGAGTTCTTCCGGAACTGTAAAAACCACATGGAAATAAGGAGCATCTAAGATATCCTCCCGCCGTGCATCTACCCATTTTTCTTTTGGAAACTCCTGACACATAGGACAGCATCTGTCACGGCAGGAGTTATAGTGGACTGATATGCAGCCGCAGTCCTCGCATACGCTTACATTCACACCAAAGGCACCGGTTTTGCAATTCATGATGTGATAAGCGGCCTTTCGCTGAGCGGGAGAAATACTATGTGTGGATTCAAAAGATGAATAAAAACGATGAAAAACATCCTGAATCGTACAATCCTTACTCATGATTCACCACCTTCCGGGTTGTCGAACGGGCTGCGGATTCCAAGAAGTGTCTTGTTGCTCACATGAAGGTAAACATCTGTAG
>OLOP01001058.1_pt1 | contig 19178 bp, 14 predicted proteins | sample 1672381 | NCBI WGS metagenome assembly OLOP01 (sample SAMEA3136678, study PRJEB25190) | human gut metagenome | biome: human gut; feature: human-associated habitat; material: faeces | place: Austria | collected 2013 | reverse complement strand
GACGGCGAGGGTGCTACAGTGAAGCGCAAACAAGAGAAAGGCATCACATGGCATTTGTTTCGCTCGCCATCATCGCGCTCGTGGCCTTTGCAAGCCCCTTCATCGCCTCGGCGATTCCCGGAAAACCCGTTCCCGAGACGGTCTTTTTGCTCGTGCTCGGTGCGGTGCTGGGACCTCATATGCTCGGCGTCATCCATGTAGATGCCGAGGTCTCGCTCGTGTCAGAGCTCGGCCTGGCCTTTTTGTTCCTGCTTGCCGGCTTTGAGATCGACCCTAAGAACATTACGGGTGTGGAGGGGCGCTACGGCTTGGCGACGTGGGCCGTCACGTTTGGTATCGCCTGGCTTGCCGTGCGCTTTACGCCGTGGTTCTCGGTCAGCCATTTCGACGGTATCGCCGTGACGCTCGCCTTGACCTCGACGGCGCTTGGAGCGCTCATGCCCATCTTGCGCGAGCGGTCGCTTGCCGGAACGCGCGTCGGTGATTCGATTCTCGCCTATGGTACGTGGGGCGAGCTCGGCCCCGTGCTCGCCATGTCGGTACTGCTGTCTGCCCGTACGGGCATCGAGACGCTGCTGATCTTGGGCTTATTTGCCGCCGTGTGTGTGCTGCTTGCCGTGGTCCCCGGCCGTTCCAAACGCATCGGCAGCCGGTTTTTCGCCTTTATTCAGGAGCGCGCCGACACCACGTCGCAGACCTTCGTGCGCCTGACGGTGCTTATTTTGGTCACGCTCGTGGCGTTTTCCGCTATTTTTAGCCTCGATATCGTGTTGGGCGCTTTTGCCGCCGGCTTTGTCCTGCGCTACATCATCCCCGAGGGCAACCATACGCTCGAGACCAAGCTCGATGGCCTGGCCTATGGCTTTTTGATTCCGGTGTTCTTTACCGTATCGGGCGCGAAGATCGATCTGACGGCCGTGGCGTCGCGCCCGGGCTTGCTCGTGGGCTTTATCGTGGCGCTGCTGATTATTCGTGCCGTGCCCATTCTCATCTCTATGACCATTTGTCCCGTGACGCGCGATGTGTCGGCGTATGGCCGCATTACCGTGGCACTCTACTGCACCACGGCTCTGCCGATCATCGTTGCCGTGACAAGCGTTGCCGTCAACGCGGGCGCGCTGTCGCAAGATATTGCGTCGGTCATGGTTGCCGCCGGTGCCATCACGGTGTTCTTGATGCCATTGCTCGCGCAGCTCTTCTACCGCGTGGTCGACGCCGCACCGGTCGCCGCCGTGGCAGAAGTTGCCGAGCATCCATCCGATGCGCTCGACATTCTGCGCGCCCACCACGACCTGGCGAGTCTGCTCGCACGAGAGCACGAGCTGCTGACTTCGCATGGTCACGGTCGCGTATTCGAGGGCCTGCCTACGCTCGATACGATTGCCGAGCGTCTTTCCGCCGAGGCAGCGAGCGGCCATATCGATGCCCGCATCGTGGACGCGGCGCACCTGCTTGCCGATAAGACCTATGGAGACGAGGTCGACCCGTCCAAGCTGACTCCGCGTGAGCGCCGCCGCCTGGAGCGCGCCAAGCTCGCCGTGCACGAATACCGCCGCCGCATGCTGGAGCTCTACGCGCGCGATGAAGCCCAAGACGACGACGGTAAGTAGTCGATAGTCTCTCGGGGAAACCGCGTCCCACTTTGAAGGCTCGGAACGGGATGTGGTTTCGGCATCGGCCCCCATCGGGAAGCCACATCCCAGAATGGACGCGGGACTGCGGACGATTTCCTGGACCGCTAAATCGCGGCCATCCCCAGCGACGACCGGTAGTCGTCCGGCGTCGCGCCACCGAGCGCGTCGCTTGCCCGCTCGGAGTTGAAGCGCCCTATCCACGCGCCGAGGGCCTCGATGAACTCCCCGGGCGACCAGCCGGACCAGTCCCTCCCGTGGAAGAACTCCTTCTTGAGCAGGCCGAAGAAGCCCTCCATCGCGGCGTTGTCCGGGCTGCAGCCCTTGGCCGACATGCTCCTGACCAGGCCGTTCCGCTCGCATATCGATATCCAGCCCGGCCAGCGGTAGTGCGCGCCGCGGTCGGAGTGGATCACGGGGCGCTCGCCGGGCGCCAGCCGGGAGCACGCGTCCGACAGCGTCGAGTTCGCGAGGTCGGCGTCCGGGTGCTCGCCCGCCCGCCAGGCGACGACCGAGGAGTCGAAGCAGTCCCTGATGGCGGACAGGTAAACCTTGCGGCCCGTCGGCAGCCTGAACTCGGTTATGTCGGTGAGCCACAGGAAGTTCGGCAGGGCCGAGCGGAAGTCGCGGCGCACGAGGTTCGGCGGGGCGGGGGTCACCTCGCCGCCGTAGGAGCTGTAGGCGCCGGCCCTCCTCCTCATCCACCTCGGGACGAGCCCCTCCTCGCGCATGATGCGCCGGACGACCTTCTCGGAGACGCGCACGGGGTCGTCGAGCTCGCGGAGCCTGCGCACCACGAACCGGTAGCCGCGCGCGCCGTCGCCGTCCTCCAGGAACACCCGCCGCACGACGTCCCTCAGCGGCGCCAGGCGGTCCGGCCTGGCGATCGCGCGGCGCTGGTAGTCATAGGAGCTCCTCGATATCCTCAAGAAGCCGGTGAGTTCTCTCAAGGACCACTTCCCCGCAGGCCTCAGGCGGTCTATCACCAGGGTCTTCTCCCTGTTCGACATCCCGTCGAGGCTCTCGGCTTTTAAAACGTCCTGCACCGCCCTCAGCACCGCGTTCTCGAGCCTGAGCCGCTCGATCAGGGCGTCCTTGTCCTCCGGGTCGATGTCGGGGTAGTCGGGGCCGTCCCCGACGAGTCGCGGCAGGTCCATTCCTCCACCGGCCCTTCCCGCGGGCTTGCGCACGTCCCTGATCCAGCGCCAGACGGACGTCTTGCCGGGCCCGCCGAGTATCTCGGTTATCTCCATGACGGTGAGCCCGGCGCCGCGAGGCGCCCTGGCCCTCTCCACCATTCTCCTACTGTATGCCATGCGGACTCCGTTCCGGACCTCAACGGTCCAACTTTTTGTCCGCAGTCCCACGCTCAGAGCGGGATGCAGTTTCCGCTTTGGACCCCTGCCGGAAAGCACGTCCCAGTCTGAAGGTTCAAAATGGGATGTGGTTTCCGAAACAGGGGCCGTTGGGAAGCTGTGTCCCGGAATGGGCGCCCGGAGTGGGATACCGTTTCCGCAGGAGGCCCATTGCGGAAACGGTATCCCAGAATCGACGTTCAGAACGGGGTGCAGTTTCCGCAAGGAGGTCCTGGGGAAACCGTGCCCCGTTCTGAGCTGAAATACCGGGACGCAGCTTCCCCTGCAAACAGAACAAGGCGCGCTGTCTGCGGTTGATGCATGCAGCGCGCCTTTTGCGTTGGGCCTCGTTGAGGTTCGAAGTCGTGGCTTGCGACCTTTAGGAGCGGGCGGCTCCGTCGACGGGGAGCACGGCGCCCGTGACATAGGATGACATGTCGCTCGCTAGGAAAACGAAGGCGTTGGCGACATCCTCGGGCTCGCCCATGCGACCCAGCGGAATGGTGGCGATGATGGGCTTGATGACCTCTTCGGGCAGGTTGGCGACCATGTCGGTCTTGGTCACGCCGGGCGCGACGGCATTGACTCGAATGCCCATGGGGGCGAGCTCGCGCGAGAGCGACTGGACCATGCCGTTGACGGCAAACTTGGACGTGGGATAGCCAACGCCGGAGGGCTGACCATACTTGGCGACCATCGAGCTCGTGGTGGTGATGGTGCCGCCATGGCCAGCCTCGGTCATGATCTTGGCGGCTGCCTGGTGGCCATTAAAGACGGCGACGACGTTGAGGTCCATAACTTTGGCGAACTCCTCGGCCGTGTAGTCCAAAAGGGGCGAGCGCTGGGAGATGCCGGCATTGTTGACGACTGTATCCAAGCCGCCCATATCGGCAGCGGCTTGGGTAAAGGCCTCGGTCACGGCTTCGAGCGAGGTGAGGTCGCAGGAGCGGCCCCAGACCCTGGCGTCGGGATAGGCGGCTGCCAGCTTCTCAACGGCCGCGTCGGCAGTCTCCTGGCGCGAGCCAAAGACGGTGACGGCAGCGCCTTCCTCGATAAAACGGCAGGCGATGGCATAGCCGATACCGCGCGTGCCTCCGGTGATGATTGCTTTCTTGCCCTCGAGCAACACGGTGCTTCCTCTCATCGCGGGCGGACATTCTCAGCACAGCGTAGCGGTAGCCGGAATCGGCCGCGTTTGCATATCGGTGAACGGTAGCCCGCGTTACCGATGAGCGGCTCGCGCAAATATGCTCTGCCGTTGTGCTTAGGGCAGGTGACAAAAGGGCTCCCGTCCCACATCGGACGGGAGCCCTCAAGGCGCGTATTGCTAGGCGAGCGTTGGGTTAGTTGGCCATGACGCCTTCGGTCCAGGCCTCGACGTCCTCGATGCGCAGGACGTTGGCGACCTCGGCCACACAGCCGACGCTGGCAAGCTCGGCCGCGGCAGCCTGGACGTCCTTCTCGAGCGCGCGATGCGTCAGGAAGATGACCGAGCAGGCATCGTTGACGCCCGACTTGCCGTCCTCGACCTGGTTGATGAGCGAGATCGAGATGTTGTGCTTGGCAAAGATGTCGACCGTCTCGGACAGGGCGCCCACGCGGTCGGCGACCTTCAGGCGCACATAGTACTTGGTCTGGAGCTCGTCCATGGGCTTAAAGGCGAGGTTGTGACCATAGGGCTCAATCTCGGGCAGCGGAGCCACGCCGCGGCTGATCTGCTCGGAGAGCGACAGGATGTCGCCCACGACGGCGCTCGCGGTGGGGAAGGAGCCTGCGCCGGCACCGTAGAACATGGTCTCGCCCACGGCGTCGCCTACCACGTAGACAGCGTTCATGGCGCCGTTGACCTTGGCAAGCATGTGGTCGGCGGGGATCAGCGTGGGATGCACGCGGACGTCGACGCCGGCGTCGGTATTGCGGGCGATGCCGAGCAGCTTAATGGTGTAGCCGAGCTCGCGGGCCTGGGCGATGTCCTCGGCGCCGATGGTACGGATACCCTGTTGGTACACATCGTCGGTGGTAACGCGGGTGCCAAAGCCGATGGAGGCGAGGATCGCCGTCTTGCTGGCGGCATCGAAGCCGTCGACGTCGGCGGACGGGTCGGCCTCGGCATAGCCCTTTGCCTGGGCGTCGGCGAGCACGTCAGCGTAATCGGCGCCCTCGGCGTCCATGTGCGACAGGATGTAGTTGGTGGTGCCGTTGAGAATGCCAGCGATGGTCAGGATCTTGTTGCCCACCAGGTCGTGCTCGAGCGTGCTCACGATGGGGATGCCACCGCCGCAGCTGGCCTCGCACTTAATCTGCACGCCGCACGCGCGCGCCTTCTCGGCGAGCGTCTCGACATGACGGCCCAGCAGGGCCTTGTTGGCAGAGACGACGTGCTTGCCGTTCTCGAAGGCGGTGGTGAAGATTTCGGTCGCGGGGTGCTCGCCGCCGATGAGCTCGACGACGATATCGACAGCGGGGTCGGTGACGACGTCGTGCCAGTCGCTCGTAAAGGCCTCGCGCTCAATACCGGCAGCTTCGGCCTGCTCCCAGGCGAGCGCGCAAGCGCGGGCCAGCTTAAGGTCGATGCCGTAGGCGGCCAGGTACTCATCGTGGTGGCTCTTGATCAGACGGGCCACGCCGCCGCCGACGGTTCCCAGACCGATGAGGCCGACGTTCACGGTGCGCAGGGGTTCGCTCATAGATAGCTCCTTCGTGCATCTTATGGATGGATTAACCGCTTAAAGGTTGAGTGCATTCTAGCGTGAACCGAGGGCGCGTGCTCGCCAGGCAACAGGAGTCGCACAAAACGGCACCCCCGAAACGCTGCGGAAACATTGGAAACATGCTCGCTACAAACGGAACTCCGTAACAAACTGTCAACGTTTGCACCATAAGGTTTGCCCTGTACCGCAAGACGGCCGCACCGCGGCCAGCGAAAAGGGGGACACCATGTTTAGCATCAACAACGTACTTAACCGCAGGAGTTTCTTGGCTGGCGCCGCGGCGCTCGGTGGCACCGCGGCGCTCGCTGGTTGCTCGTCGGGTTGCTCGTCGGGTGGCTCCGCCGATGACGGCAAGACCTTCAAGATCGATGTCATCGGCCCTCTGACCGGCGCCGCGGCAACCTATGGCGTTTCGGCCGAGAAGGGTGCCAAGCTCGCCGCCAAGGATTTCTCGACCAAGGACCTCAAACTCTCGCTTAAGTCCGAGGATGACGTCGCTGACGGCGAGAAGGCTATCAACGCCTTCAATACCCTGTGTGACTGGGGCATGCAGGCGCTCGTCGGTCCGGTCACCACCGGTGCTGCCGTCGCTGTCTCGGGCGAGATTGCCGACGACATGCTCATGGTCACGCCCTCGGCCTCGTCGCTCGACGTCACCAAGGATAAGACCACGGTCTTTCAGGTTTGCTTCACCGATCCCACCATGGGCGCCAGCGCTGCGAAGTTCTTGGCCGAGAAGTACGCGGATGCCAAGATCGCCCTGTTCTACAACTCCGGCGATACGTACAGCTCGGGTGTTGCCGATGCCTTTGCCGAGCAGGCCAAGGAGTCCAAACTTGATATCGTCGATACCGAGACCTTTAAGGACGATTCCTCCACGAGCTTTACCAACCAGCTCACCAAGGCCAAGGAGGCCGGCGCCACGCTCATCTTTGCGCCGATCTACTACACGCCGGCGTCCGTTTTGCTCAAGAACGCCAAGGACATGGGCTACGACATGACCCTCATGGGTACCGACGGCATGGACGGCCTGCTCTCTGTGGAGGGCTTCGATACCTCTCTTGCCGAGGGCGTATTGCTCATGACCCCGTTTTCGGCTGACGACGAGAAGAATGCCGACTTCGTCAAAGCCTATAAGGATGCCTACGACGAGACACCCAACCAGTTTGCCGCCGACGCCTACGATTGCGTCCACGCCATTGTCGAGGCCATCGACAAGGCGGGGATTGACATTACGGCCGACGGTGCCGACATTGCCGGCGACCTTGCCAAGGCCATGCGCAAGATCAAGATCGAGGGCCTGACAGGCGAGCTGACGTGGAATGACGAGGGCCAGGTCGAAAAGCCCGCTACGGCCTATGTGATCCAGGACGGCAAGTACATCGCCGCCTAAGTGCGCATAAAGCGCGACCGGTGAGGCCGTTTTATTCAGGGAAGGGACGCCTGTAACAGAACGGAAACATTACTTTCACACAATAAAGTGTCATTACTGCATAAAGTAATAGAAATACGCAGAATTATGGATAAATGAACAAATCCAAAGAAAAGTTGAAATAATCGCCACTTTCCTTAACTAAAGCGTCTAGTATGTTGCGAACGCCGAACACGGCGAAGGATGGCCTGTCGGGTAACCGAAACCCGACGAGATTTGAGAGGAGAGCCGCATGTCGAGCCTCACCGGTAAGTCATTGAACCCTGTTATGAATCGCAGGAGCGTTATCGCGAGCGCAGCAGGTCTGGGGGCGATGTCCATTCTAGCCGGCTGCTCCTCCAACGGCGGCGATAGCGGTTCCGCTTCGGGCGACGCTTCGTTTAAGATCGGCACCATCGGCCCGCTGACCGGTGCCAACGCGTCCTACGGCAAGTCCGTTACCCAGGGTGTCGAGCTTGGCTGCAAGGATTTCTCGACCAAGGAGCTGCCGCTTGCCAGCAAGGCCGAGGATGACCAGGCCGATGGCGAGAAGGCCGTCAACGCCTTCAACACCCTGCTCGACTGGGGCATGCAGGCCCTCGTCGGCCCGACCACCACGGGTGCGTCGGTTGCCGTTGCCGCCGAGTGCGGTAACGACCCCAAGACGTTCATGATTACCCCGTCCGCGTCCTCCGAGGACGTCACCGACGGCAAGGATTGCGTCTTCCAGGTTTGCTTCACCGACCCCAACCAGGGTGTCAACGCTGCCAAGTTCCTGGCGCAGAAGTATGCGGACGAGAAGTTCGTGCTGTTCTATAACTCCGGCGACGCCTATTCTTCGGGCATCGCAGATTCCTTTAAGGCCCAGGCCGCTGAGTCCAAGCTCGAGATTGTTGACGAGGAGACCTTTAAGGACGACTCCGCCACGAGCTTTACCAACCAGCTGACTAAGGCCAAGCAGGCCGGCGCCACCATGATCTTTGCGCCGATCTACTACACGCCGGCGTCCGTCCTGCTCAAGAACGCCAAGGACATGGGCTACGACGTCAAGATGATGGGCTGCGACGGCATGGACGGCATCCTGGGCGTTGAGGGCTTCGATACCTCTCTTGCCGAGGGTCTGCTGCTCATGACCCCGTTCTCCGCCGACGACGAGAAGAACGCCGACTTCGTTAACGCTTACAAGGATAAGTACGGCGATACCCCCGACCAGTTTGCCGCCGACGCCTACGACGGCGTGCACGCGGTGGCCGAGGCCGTCAAGGAGGCCGGTCTTGGTGTCGACGCCGACCCGACCGAGGCCGCCGAGAAGTTGTCCAAGGCTATGCTCAAGATTACCGTTGACGGTCTGACCGGCAAGCTCACCTGGAACGATAAGGGCCAGGTCCAGAAGGAGCCCACGGCGTACGTCATCACCGACGGCAAGTACGTACAGGCCTAATAGGCCGCCTTACATAGAGCGGTTTTGATCCCAAGCAGGGGAGGTTTTGGCCTTCCCTGCTTGCTTGGTATCTAGGGACGATGTAACGTCCCTGTTTCATACATCAACTGGAAACCTATTCGAAAGGGGGATGTGGAACATGACGGTCTTTATCCAATACCTGGTCAACGGCCTGTCCATGGGCAGCGTCTACGCCATCATCGCGTTGGGCTACACCATGGTCTACGGTATCGCCAAGATGCTCAACTTCGCTCACGGCGACGTCATCATGGTCGGTGCCTATGTCTCGTTCTGTGCCACGTCGTATCTCGGCCTCCCGGGCTGGGCATCTGTAATTCTCTCTTGTGTGGTCTGTACCGTTCTCGGTGTTCTCATCGAGGGTCTGGCATACAAACCGCTGCGCCAGGCGGGCCCGCTGGCCGTTCTGATTACGGCTATCGGTGTGTCCTACTTCCTGCAGAACGCTGCGCAGCTTCTGTGGGGCGCCACGCCCAAGAACTTCACTTCGCTCGTCACCTTTCAGGTGCCGGAGTTCTTGGCCAAGTTCAACGTAAGCGCCGTCTCGCTCGTTACCATCGTCGCTTGCCTGGTTATCATGGCCGGTCTGATGTTCTTTACAGGTAAGACCAAGATGGGCAAGGCCATGCGTGCCGTGTCCGAGGACAAGGCCGCCGCTCAGCTCATGGGCATCAACGTCAACCGCACCATCTCGATGACGTTTGCCATCGGCTCCGCCCTTGCCGCCATCGCCGGCGTGCTGCTGTGCTCCTACTCGCCGGTGCTGCAGCCTACGACAGGCGCCATGCCTGGCATCAAGGCCTTCGACGCCGCCGTCTTCGGTGGCATCGGCTCCATCCCCGGCGCCTTTGTCGGTGGCATTCTTATCGGCATCATCGAGGCGATGGCACAGGCTTACATTTCCACGAGCCTTGCCAACTCCATCGTCTTTGGTGTTTTGATCATCGTCCTGCTCGTCAAGCCTGCCGGCCTCTTGGGCAAGTACGTCCCCGAGAAGGTGTAGGTGAGCGTTATGAAGTTTCTTAAAGACAAGCAGACGCGTCACGACTTTGTCACGTACGCCATGTGCCTTGTGGCGTTCGCCATCGTGTTCTTTATGCAGTCTAACCACATGATTCCGCGCATGATCGCCGGTCAGCTGGTTCCCATCACGGCCTATATCGTCATGGCCATCTCCCTTAACCTCGTCGTCGGCATCGCGGGCGACTTGTCGCTGGGCCACGCGGGCTTTATGAGCGTCGGCGCCTATACGGGAATCGTTACCGCGGTCGCCCTCGAGAGCGCCGTTCCTTCCGATCCAATACGTCTTGTCATCAGCATCGTGGTCGGCGCCATCGCTGCCGCCATCCTGGGCTTCTTGATCGGTATCCCGGTCCTTCGCCTGAGCGGCGATTACCTGGCTATCGTGACGTTGGCCTTTGGCGAAATCATCAAAGAAATCGTCACTTGCCTTATCGTGGGCGTCGACTCCCGCGGCCTGCACGTGATCTTTAACATCACGGGCAACTCTACGATCGATGACCTGCACCTGCTCGAGGACGGCACCGCCATCATCAAGGGCGCCCAGGGCGCCTCGGGCGTGTCGACGTACTCGACCTTCCTCGCCGGTGCCATCCTGGTCATGGTCGCACTCGTGATCGTGCTCAACCTGGTTCGCAGCCGTACCGGCCGTGCCATTATGGCCGTGCGCGATAACAAGATTGCAGCCGAGTCCGTAGGCATCTCCGTCACCGAGTATCGCATGATTGCTTTCGTGGTTTCCGCTGCCCTCGCCGGTGCTGCCGGAGCTCTCTTCGGCGGTAACTTCTCGCAGCTCTCCGCCACCAAGTTCGACTTCAACACGTCCATCCTCATTCTGGTGTTCGTGGTCCTGGGCGGCCTGGGCAACATGCGCGGTTCCGTCATCGCGGCGGCGTTGCTCACGGTGCTTCCCGAGCTGCTCCGTCAGTTCTCGGACTACCGCATGCTCATCTACGCCATCGTGCTGATCCTGGTCATGATTTTTACCAACAACCCGCAGCTCAAGGCGTTCTTCGGTCGCGTCAAGGACCGCTTTGCTTCCAAGAAGGAGGTGGCAGCCGATGCCCAGTAAATTTGAGTTCAAGAAGGGCAAGATGGTCCCGTATCCTTCTGGCGCCATCGTTCCCGACCGCGACCTGGGCGAGCGCCCTGCACTCGAGTGCATCCACCTGGGCATTGAGTTCGGTGGCCTTAAGGCAGTCGACGACTTTAGCCTGACTATCGGCAAGACCGAGATCGCCGGTTTGATCGGCCCCAACGGTGCCGGCAAGACCACGGTCTTCAACCTGCTCACCAAGGTATACCAGCCCACGCACGGCACCATCCTGCTCGACGGTGAGGACACCTCGGGCAAGTCCGTCTACCAGGTCAACCGCATGGGCATCGCTCGTACCTTCCAAAACATCCGCCTGTTTAATACCATGACGGTGGAGGATAACGTTAAGGTCGGCCTGCATAACCAGGAGCGTTACTCCGGCTTTGAGGGCGTGCTGCGCCTGCCGACGTACTGGAAGCACGAGAAGGCCGCCCACGAGCGCGCCATGGAGCTGCTGTCCATTTTTGACATGGAGCACCTGGCAAACGAGCAGGCTGGATCGCTGCCTTACGGCGCTCAACGTCGTCTGGAGATCGTCCGCGCGCTTGCCACCAACCCCAAACTGCTGCTGCTCGACGAGCCTGCCGCCGGCATGAACCCGTCCGAGACCGCGGAGCTCATGGAGAACATCGTCAAGATTCGCGACACCTTTGGCATTGCCATCATGCTTATCGAGCATGATATGTCGCTCGTCATGAATATTTGCGAGGGTATCTGCGTGCTCAACTTTGGTAAGGTCATCGCCAAGGGCACGGCCGAAGAAATCCAGAACAACGACGCCGTTATCGAGGCATATCTGGGCAAGCAGGATAAGGGGGAGAACTAAATGGCAGAGCCGATGCTTTCCGTCTACAACATCAACGTCTGGTACGGCGCCATCCACGCCATCAAGGACATCTCCTTTAACGTCAACGAGGGCGAGATCGTTGCTCTGATCGGTGCGAACGGTGCCGGCAAGTCCACGACGCTTAAGACCGTCTCGGGCCTGCTGCGCTCCAAGACCGGCTCCATCAAGTTTATGGGCGAGGACATTACCCATACGCCTGCCGACAAGCTGGTGGGTAAGGGCTTGGCTCAGGTCCCCGAGGGCCGTCGCGCCTTTTTGCAGATGACGGTCGAGGAGAACCTGGAGATGGGCGCCTACACGCAGCCCAAGTCCACGGTTGCCCCGGGCCTTGAGCGCGTCTACGAGCAGTTCCCGCGCCTGAAGGAACGCCGTCGCCAGGTCGCCGGCACCCTTTCGGGCGGCGAGCAGCAGATGCTCGTTATGGGCCGCGCCCTTATGAGCAACCCCAAGCTGCTCATGCTCGACGAGCCTTCCATGGGCCTGGCGCCGATTCTGATCGAGCAGATCTTCCAGATTGTCGAGGACCTGCACAAGGCCGGCACCACGGTGCTCCTGGTCGAGCAGAACGCGCAGATGGCGCTCTCGATTGCCACGCGCGGCTACGTGCTCGAGACCGGCAAGATCACCATGACCGGCACGGGCCAAGAACTCCTGCACGACGATAACGTCCGCAAAGCCTATCTTGGTGGTTAATCCATTCAACAAAGGGGCTCTGACTATCCCGGTCAGCGCCCCTTTTTAAGTTGCGGTGAAATAGGGACTAAATAGGGATTCTAGACGCCAAAACAGTCCCTATTCCACCGCAACTTCAGGTAGTCGTTGGGGACGTTCTTGAATGACTAGTCGTTTAAGAACGTCCCCAACGACTAGGTCACCACCCCCTTGCACCAAAACAAGGCCCCGTTCTGGATTGTTTCGGAACGGGGCCTTGGTGGTTGGGGGCTATTGGGTTTTGTTCGCTAGTCTACTTTTTGTCCGCATGTGGGGCAGAACTGGGCTTCGGGTACGAGCGGGGTTCCGCAGTGACGGCAGAAGCGGGCAGGCTCAGTCGGGGCTGCTGGTGCCGTCGGCATCGCAGGTGCTGCAGGTGGAACGGCGTTCTGCTGGGCGCGCTTCTGACGACGACGCTGCTTGCGCTGAGGCTTGGGCACTGCGGCTGTCGCACCGTTCGCGGCCTTCGCACGCTTCTTGCGGATGCAAAGGACAACAATCGCGCCACCGATGATGAGGACGATCGCCACGCCACCGCCAATAACAAACGGCAGGTGAGTCTGGACAAAGTACAGCACATCCTCAGGCAGCGAATGGGGGATATTGGACTTGTAGATGTTTACGTGGACTGTGGAAGGGTCGTCCTCATCGTTGTAAGTTGTCATTATCTTGCGATCGCCATACAGGAATACTAGACGACATTTATGTGGGTCAAACTCGTTTTTCGCTCCAGTATTTGTATCGACGAGGCATGCTGTGAATTTGTCATCATTTGAGCTTACTCCGAGTAAGGTACTGCCATCTTGCGATACATCGGCAAGCCCTCCATCGATAAAGGGGAAAGCGATAGAGCTGATAATCTCATCGCTTGCGCAATCGTAAACACCGAGGTTCGCGTCTTTTTCATTCAGGTGATAATCCCCATTTTCATCTTCTTCAAAAAGATCATTTGAGCCTTTTTTAATATAAATGAAATATAAATCGGTTGATGCCGATGGACTGAACCAGCCGGAGGCGTGTTCGTCATCGTTAAAAAGAACACTCATATTTCCGTCGCGGTCAGCTTTTATTAGAGCTGTGTCGCTTTGAAGATAAATGTCCTCCGATTTAAAGCTAGGGTTAATGTATTCAATGTCCGAAGACCTGCCGTCCTTTTTTACGCCAATGGTTTTCAGCTCCGTTGATCCCGTATCGCAATTGAATACCTTAAGCGCAACAACGCCTTTCCCGGTATTGGACTGTAAGATATAAAGACGGCTCATATCATTTGAGCAGATGAACTTACAATCATCTTTTTCTGCCTGATACGCTTTGATTAACTTGTCTGACTTAAGGTCGTAAATCTCGATCTCTTTAAGCTCTGATTCATCGCCCTCGTGCCACACGGCCGCTCTCTCGCCATCCTCAGAGACCCTTGCATAGCTGTCAGTGTATTTGTTTGAGAAGATGGGATGGACTGTTTGACTTTGGTTATCTGGCGAGAATATGACCAAATTGTTGCCGTCTATCCAATAGAGCTGATCGCTGATGGTGCGGCTTGTGGAATCAAGGCTTTTCTCAGGGATGGCAATGGGACTCAATCTGCCATCATTGAAATTGACTAGGGTTATGCTCTTTAAGTTGACATCGTCGTCGTAATCGTACAGGTAGCCGAACTCAGTATTGCCGCTTGTGCTGATAAGTGAGTTCTCGCTGCTGGTCTTAAAACTGTATGACTTCTCCAGCTCAGGCGTCGGTACACTGCCGCTGGCTAATGCTGCTGGAGGGGCTGCGAGCGGAGACAAGGCCGCGATCAGGCCGATGGCGACTGCTGCAATCCTTCCGCTCTTTTGGATGCTCTTAAACATGGCAATCCTTTCCTCTGGATACGAATGTCGATACTGCTATGGTTGCCTAAGATTCGCGAATCATGTTGCGCAACATTCACCATCGGCAACATTTTTCGGCCAGCAGCGCCGTCCCCAAGAGATCATTCTGAGTTGCGGTGAAATAGGGACTAAATGGGGGCTCTAGACGCCAAAACAGTCCCTATTCCACCGCAATTTCATGGGGATGTGTGACAATGCCCGTCGGAAAACATCTGCTGTCTTTGGGGGCCTATCTATGCTGTACGAGTTTTGTGCCGAGAACTTTGAGCGAGTGCCGGCGGCCATCGAGGCCGGTGCGGGGCGCATTGAGCTGTGTGACAACCTCGCCGTCGGTGGCACCACGCCTTCCGCCGGCGTTATTAGCGCTACAGTCAGCTACGCTCACGAGCATGACGCGCGAGTGATGTGCATGATTCGTCCGCGTGGTGGCGACTTTCATTACAGCCAGGAAGAGCTGCGCATGATGGAGATGGATTTGGGCCTTGCCGTGAGTGCCGGCGTTGACGGCCTGGTCTTTGGCTGCTGCAAGCCCTGTGCCGGCGGCTGGGCGCTCGACGAGCTCACCCTCGGCGCTCTCGTGATGGCTGCGGGCTGTGCGACCGAGGAGTGCAAGCGCGAGCCCCTTGACATCACCTTCCACATGGCATTTGACCAGCTCTCGCCCGAAGCTCAGCTCGATGCGATTGATACACTTGTCGACTGCGGCATCACGCGCATCCTCACGCATGGCGGCGCTGCCGGTACGTCGATTGAGGATAATTTCGATCACCTGGCTCGTTTAATCGAGTATGCGGGTGATCGTTTGACCATCCTTCCCGGCGGCGGCATCACTACGGCAAATCGCGACGCGGTCGCGGCGGCGCTAGGCGTCTCCGAGCTCCATGGCACCAAGATCGTGCCGCTGGAGGTATAGCCCGTGGCGCTCGTATTTGACGTTCAGCAGGCGAGCGGCAAGCCCGACGATAATCGTCGCCCTGGCACCGCGTGCCCCTTTTGCGATACCGAGGAACTCGCCAATATCATCCGGCGCGATGGTGACTGCATCTGGCTCGAGAATAAGTTCAAGACCTTGCGGGCCACCCGTCAGACCGTATTGATCGAGTCGGCCAATCACGACGCCGACCTGGTGACCTATGAACCGGATGAGCTGCATCATGTGATGCGGTTTGCCCTGGGCTGTTGGCAGCAGATGATCGATTCCCAACAGTACCGCAGTGTGCTCATGTACAAGAACAAGGGCCCGCTCTCGGGCGGTAGCCTCGTCCATCCGCATATGCAGATTGTGGGTCTGGAGCGGGAGGACGGTTATGCAACACTAGCCCCCGCCAACTTCGAAGGCATCGATGTTTGGCGACACGGGAGGGTCGCGGTCAACATCTCAACCGAGCCAATCATGGGATTCTTTGAGGTCAATGTCTCGGCTCCACAGGGAATCGCCGCCAGTGACGACGCCCGCGACCAAGCCGAAGCGGACCTGTTTGCCGATGCGATTCAGGTGGCCCTGCGCTATATCCTGCACGAGCACCACGGCGGCCGCGCGGAGTCGTACAACTTGTTCTTCTACCACCTGGGCGGCCGGACCATTGCCAAGGCGCTGCCACGTTGGGTGGTATCGCCCTACTTTGTGGGCTATCGTCTGGCCCAGGTCAATGCCGAGACAACGCTCGATGTCGATGCTGAGCGCCTACGCGCGCATCTGGAAACGCTCGTATAGCAAGGCTAACGCCCGCGCAATGCGGACAGTCTAGCGTGCCATCGCGTCGCGCCCGGCCTTGACCTGCTTGCGCTGTTTGGCGCGCTCCTCGCCGGTCAGGCGCTCAAAGAGATGTCCGATAAGCGAGGCGAGTACCTGCTGAAACAGCGTGCCGCACATGACGGGGAACACGACCTCGCCGGGAAAATACTGTGTGGCGATGACGGCGCCCGAAGAGATATTGCGCATGCCACAGGTAAAGCACATGGTGGTCGTCTCGCTATACGGCAGATGCAGGACACGTGCGACCAGGATGCCGATGATAAAGCCACTGATGGCGAACGCCAGGATAAAGAGGGCGACTTCCAGGCGTACCATGTTCATGTGCAGCACGTACTCGCTCATGGCGGTGGAGTTGGACGCGATGACGCCCATCATCATGAACTTGCAGGCGGGCGAAAGCGCGGGGGAGAGTTTCTCATGACCCCAGCCGCGCGTGAGTTCGTTAATGACGATACCGAGCACGGCGGGTATGGCGATCATAAAGGCCATATTCTGCATCATGCTCGGCACGTCGATCGAGACGGTGGCGCCCAGCAGGAGCTTGAGCGTAAGGGGAATCGTTACGGGTGAGATAACCGAGGACGTCAGGATAATGGTGAGCGCGAGCGGGCCGTTGCCGCCGAACATGCTAATCCACATAAAGGCAGTGACCGCCACGGGTACGCTGTACTCGAGCACGATGCCGCAGACAAGGTTGGGGTTGGAACCAAAGAATAACGATCCCATGGCATAGGCTGCGATAGGGATAAGCACCGCCGAGACAAGCAACGCCAAGACCAGGTGCAGCGGACGGCGGAATACCTCGGCTACCTGGTGGAAGGTGTTGCTGAGCGCGCCTTGGAACGTCATAAAGGCGAAGAGAGCGGGAACGATGGGCTTAAGTACGCCGATCTGCCGGGGAAAGAGCACGCCGAGCGCCACGCAAATCGGAACGATGACCTGCATGTGCCCCGCGAGAAACTTGCCCAGTCCAACCCATTGCTTCATATACTCTTGTGACTCCCTTTGCTCGTGAATCCGTTTTGAATGGATATGCTAGACGCTCGCATGCGTCCGTGCGTCAGAAACGCTCGAATACTTCGAGGCTATTACCGGCATCGTTTACCGAAACCGCGGCGTGCTGCGGCGATTTGCGTCCGCGCCGCACGGTATAATAAATCCGTTCAACAGATCTGCCTGCCGAAGCGGGCATACACAGAGGACTCATCGCTATGAACCGTGAGAGGTATCGCGGCGACCTGCCCCTATCGGGGGTGGGTGCCTATGTCATCGCTTAAGACGACGCATCGCTGGGCGGTCGCTCAGCAAAACCCCGAGCTCGAAAAGGAGCTTTCGGCTGGCCTGGGCATACCCGGGCTGGTGGCGCGCATTATGGTTGCGCACGGCATTACATCCATCGAGGAAGGGCAGCTGTTTTTGACGCCTTCGCTCGATCGCGACTGGGCCGACCCACTCATTATCCCGGGCATGTCGGTCGTTGCCGACCGTGTCGAGCGCGCTATTCGTAACCACGAGCACATCGCGGTCTTTGGCGATTTTGACGTTGACGGTATTACGTCGACCTGCCTGTTGACCGAGGCGCTGCGCACGTTTGGCGCCGATGTCACGCCGTTTATTCCGCATCGCTTTGACGAGGGCTACGGTCTTTCGCGTGCGGCGCTCGACCGCGTTAACGAGCTCGCTCGCCCTCAGCTGATCGTGACCGTCGATAACGGTATTGCCGCCAAGGAAGAGGTTTCCTATCTGGAGAGCCTGGGGATCGATTTGGTGGTCACGGACCATCACGAGCCCTCCGATCAGGTGCCGCAGGGCGTGCCCCTGACCGACCCTAAGCTCGAGGACGAGGGTCCCTCGCGCGAGCTTGCCGGTGCCGGCGTGGCACTCAAGCTGGTGCAAGTCCTGGGTGAGCGCCTGGGCAAGCCGTCGTATTGGCGTTCGCTAATCGAGGTCGCGGCGCTGGGCACCGTGTCCGACATGATGCCGCTCACGCCCGAGAACCGCGCGCTGGTTGCCGAGGGCATCCAGCAGATGCGCGTAACCGCTCGCCCCGGCTATATCGCGCTTGCCGCGCTCGCCAAGGCGGACCTTTCGAGCATTACGGCGGATGGCCTGTCATTCTCGCTCATTCCTCGCTTAAACGCTGCCGGTCGCATGGCCGATCCCAAGCTGGCGCTCGACCTGCTGCTTGCCCGCGATCCCATCGAAGCAAGCGCACTGGCGGCTGAGCTCGAGGAAATCAACCGCCAGCGCCGTGAGATCGAGGCGGAGCTCACGCGCGATGCCATGGCAAAGGTCGAGGAGACCTATGACGGCGGACGCGCGATCGTCGTGGGCGGCGAAGGCTGGCACGAGGGCGTCAAGGGCATCGTGGCAAGCCGTCTGACCAACCGCTACCACGTGCCGGCGCTGCTGTTCTCGATCGAGGACGGTATCGCGCGCGGCTCTGGTCGCTCGGTGGGCAAAGTTAACCTGTTTGACGCCATCGAGCGCTGTTCCGACCTGATGATTCGTCGCGGCGGACATGCCGGTGCGGTGGGTGTGACTATCGAGGCATCCAAGCTCGACGAGTTCCGCCGTCGCCTTTCGGCCGTGCTATCGGAGCTTCCCGCCGAGGACTTTGAGGACACTGACGAGGTTGCCGCCACCGTTGACCTCTCCGAGCTAAATATCGAGACCATCGAGCAGATTTCCCGCCTTGAGCCGTTTGGCCAGGGTAATAAGGTGCCGCTGCTGGCTGCCGAGGGCGTGACGATGTGTGATCGCGCCGTGGTGGGTAAGACCGGCGAGCACATGCGCTTCGTGGCGACGGATGGCGCCGCGAGTGTGCCGGCCATCATGTTTCGTGTACCGCAAATCGATAAGCTCATCAACTGCGATAGCGCTGTCGATTTGGTGTTCGAGGCCGTTGCCGAGCATTGGCAGGGTCGTGTGAAGCCCAAGCTCATGATCAAGGATGTTCTGGTCCGCGATACCACGCTGCCCAGCATCGACGATCCGGCATGCGAGCTTCGTCGTGGCGTGCAGCCGGCGGATTCCGGCCTGCGCCTGGAGTCGCGTAAGCGCGAGACGCTCGCCCAGCTTTCCTATACCGAGCTCACGCGCTCGCTTATCCATAGCTTTATCGGCTCGAACCAGCCGCACCGCGCGCAGGTCGAGGCGCTCGATGCCCTGGCCGATCACCAAAGTGTTCTGGCCGTTATGGGAACGGGGCGCGGCAAGTCGCTCATCTTTCATGTGCATGCCGCGCGCGAGGCGGTTCTTCGCGGGCGTGCGAGCATCTTTGTCTATCCGCTGCGCGCGCTCGTTGCCGACC
>OLOP01001057.1_pt1 | contig 19187 bp, 18 predicted proteins | sample 1672381 | NCBI WGS metagenome assembly OLOP01 (sample SAMEA3136678, study PRJEB25190) | human gut metagenome | biome: human gut; feature: human-associated habitat; material: faeces | place: Austria | collected 2013 | reverse complement strand
GACACACCTATTGTTCGAATATGGCAAAATCGGGAATGAATCCAAAGACGCTGCAGTACCTCATGGGGCATTCGGATATATCGGTTACAATGAATGTGTACACACATATCGGATTCGATGATGCTGAGGAAGAATTGAAACGGATGGAAGAGTTTAGGAAGGCGCAGGCGGAGGTTGATAAGAAAAACGATGCAAAAGCGGTATCGCAGAAAATGTTTAAAGTGGTGTAGCATTGCTATACAGCAGAAACGCTCCGGTTAAAGTGGCGTTTTTTGATTGTGAAATTAGGTGATTGGTGGTATAATATACAAGAATTATTTGGCCTATATGGAGCATTATAATTGGAGTATTGGCAACAGCAGTAATGGTGTCACTTTCCGTAAAAAGAGATTCTGGTTTGTGTGGAAGCCAAATGCAGAAGCGCAAGAAACAGAGTCGCGAAAAAAACAGTAAGAAATTATTTGTTAAATGGAAAGGGGTAAACAAAATGACAGTTGTATTTGCAGCATTCATGGTGAGTATTGGTATTCTTGGGTGTGACTCGATGGTGTGTGGTTAATATGATAATATGAATGCGTTGAAAATAGGAAGGAGTACCTTTGGGTTCGAATCCCAACACGCTCATTAGGATGACCCGCTTTTTAAAGTGGGTTATTTTAGATTTTATAAAAATAAGCTGTTTTTATGGAGATACATGTACAAATGCGAGCAGTTAATTTATACACTCTTACAAGAAAAATAGATAATGAAATTTATGTAATGTATGAAATGGCTTTGTCAGATAGAGCAGAAGCAATACGGATTAGGATGGAGGAAATTGACCAGATAGCTGGGCTTGTAAATAACTTTATTTTTCATGGGGCAACATCCGAATGCTATGATAATTGGTTTTATTCTTTTTCGATACCTCATATTGGAAAGGAATTTGATTTGCTTAAAATTGGAAATAACAAAATTGCTGTAAATATCGAATTAAAAAGTCAAGAAGTACCTGCAGAAAAGATTGAATATCAATTATTGCAGAACAGATACTATTTATCCCATATTGCCGATAGTATATATAGTTTTTCTTTGGTTGCCGGAGCGGATGGTAATTGCAAATTGTATGTATTAGATGGGGAACTTAAGGAAACTACGTTTCAAGATATGCTTAACAAAATATGCGAGGTGCAGAATCCTATAAGTGATAAATTGGAAGATTATTTCAAAACCGGTGTTGAAATAATCTTCCAATTTGTTTCCATACTTAGAACAACGTGCTTATTCTAAGTATGGAAACATATTTTTTAAGTGTTCAGCAGAATGAGATAAAGGGGAAGATTATCAACGGGCTTAGTGCAGATAATAGAATATGGGGTATACAGGGAGCCGCAGGCACAGGAAAATCTCTTTTACTATACGATGTAGCAAAGACCGCTTCATCGGAATTTAGAGTGTGCGTTATACATAGTGGAATTATATGTGAAGGGCATAAAACATTGAATCGTTGCTTACATAATGTTTCGGTAATTGAGGCTAAAGCGATAAGTGAGGAGCTTATTAGTCAATATGATATTATTTGTGTAGATGAGGCACAAAGGCTTTACAAGAGTAGCGTAGATATGATTTTATCGGCATATGAAACTGGTGCTATTAGAGGAGCAATTTTTGCGTATGATTTTGCTCAAGTGTTATCGAGAACAGAATTTGCAAGGAACAATCCTAAACGATTGAAGGAAGTTGCAGGTTTTAGAGAAGAAAAACTGTCTGATAGAATTAGAACGAACAAAGAATTGTATTCTTTTATAAGAAATCTATTAAGGTTGGGAGATAAAGCAAGACAACATATAGAGTATAAGAATGTTGATATATTGTATGCTAATGATGTTCATGAAGCGGATAGACTTGTAGATATTTATAAAGGAAAAGGATATATCCCAATTACATTTACTCCGTCACATTATGTATCGAGTTCCATTGATCATTATTCAAGGTATATAAATTCTCATGAAGTAATAGGGCAGGAGTTTGACTATGTTTTGGTTGTGATAGATAATAATTTTAGATATGATGCGAAAGGGGATTTGACGGCTAGAGAACATCCAAATCCAGAATATCTGTTTCCAAGATTGTTTTACCAAAACATATCAAGAGCAAGAGAAAAGTTATGTATTGTTGTGCTGAACAATCAAGAATTGTTTAAGAAGTTATTATGCATAAAATGTGGTGAATAACTTGGAAAAGACAAATAATGAAAAAAGTAAAAGTGTTAGAATTACAGAAATCTTGTGGGAAATACGAGATTATTACAAACAAAATATCAAGGTATAGAGGCGTATGCGGTGTATGGGTAATGTACGATAACAATAATCGTTTGTTAGAGGTGGCACAGACAGCTGATGTTTTTAAAGAATTAGCTTATGATTTGTCATGGCTACTTAAGGAATATTCATATGATGGAGATTGGCGGAAAAGATATACGGCAAGAAGATTATTTGAATTCAATCAAAAATTTGATGTTCTTTCATGTGATAAGAATAGAACGACAGCTAAATACAGAACTATTGCACAAAATGCTGAATCAATATTGGTATATTTGATTGTTGAGAACAGAGCTACGAGTAGAGATAAGACGGTGCGTGAAAAAGTTGAATTGGAAATAGCAATAGATAATAAAGCGTTATATTGGAACGCCTTTGGAATTCAACGCAAACTGGCAAAAGATTATTACAAAAATAAGTATGAATTGAAATGATTAGGCAGATGAAAAAAGGTAATGGTCTCAGTGGTTGAAAATATGGGAAAAATCCTTAGTAGTAGGAAATTCCTTTTTACTACTATTTCTACTACTAACAGGTAGTCACAACTTGCTCAATTATGTTACAATTTGCTTAGTTGACAAGCAAACAACAATTTAACCATAACCCCGGAAACACCCGCAAAACACGGCATTTCCGGGCAATTTAAGGAGTTTGATAATAATGATAAAAGTTCTTTTTATATGCCACGGCAATATCTGCCGTTCCACCATGGCAGAATACGTTATGAAACATTTAGTTAAACAATCCGGCATAGAGTCCGATTTCTTCATCGATTCCGCCGGTACAAGCAATGAAGAACATGGAAACCCAGTTCACCGCGGCACACAAAAGAAGCTCCGCAAGGAAGGAATTCCGTGTGGCAATCACCGTGCACGCAAGATGCGTAGAGAAGAATATGTCGCATTCGACTACATCATCTGCATGGAGCGATATAATATACAGAACATTATGAGAATCATCGGAAATGACCCGGAGCACAAGGTACAGAGACTTCTGGATTACACAAATCGTCCGAGAGACATTGCAGATCCATGGTATACAGGAAATTTTGATGAGACATTTGATGATGTGATGGAAGGTTGCCAGGCGTTTCTTAGCTATCTGATGGAGCATCTGCAATAAATTTTCAGATGGGAAACCCAAAGGAGAATGGAAAATAAAAAAGAGAAGTAATCTGAGTTTAGAAAAGGATTTTCTTTAAAGCACAAGCTTTATAGCAGGAGGAATCCATTTCATACCGGATCACTTCTCTTTTATTTTAGATCTTTTATGATTGCACAAATTGAGATTCTGCTATTCGGAAAAACGTTGTATTATTGAGAAGCCACAAACGTATCAACCAAAAATCCGCAATCTTATCTCTCCCATCGTCCACTGGCTCCACAAGGAAGTACCAGCCCATTTGAAGATACTGGAAGTCCAATCTCTTGTGAATCCACATGCCCACCGTATTTCTTAAGCTCAGTCGCGATCATATAAGTCAGTACTGCTGGGGCAAGTCCTGTCGTATAAGAATTGATCAGGAAGAACAGTGGATCATCGGATAAAATCTTCGTACAGAGTTTTACCAGTGGATGAATTGCGTCTTCAATCTTCCAGATCTCGCCCTTTGGTCCACGACCGTAGGAAGGTGGATCCATGATGATTGCATCGTAATGATTACCGCGGCGGATTTCGCGCTCTACGAATTTGACACAGTCATCAACCAGCCAGCGGATCGGTGCGTCGCCGAGTCCGGAAGAAACAGCATTTTCTTTTGCCCATGTAACCATTCCCTTGGAAGCGTCTACATGAGTTACGTGTGCGCCGGCAGCAGCTGCTGCAAGTGTTGCACCACCGGTATAGGCGAATAAGTTCAGTACTTTTACCGGGCGCCCGGCATTGCGAATCTTTTCAGAGAACCAGTCCCAGTTGGTTGCCTGTTCCGGGAAAAGTCCGGTATGTTTAAAATTAAACGGTTTTAAGTTAAAGGTAAGATTCTTATAACTGATTTGCCACTGTTCCGGGAGATCGAAGAATTCCCATTCACCGCCGCCTTTTTTACTGCGGTGATAGTGTGCGTTCGGATGTTTCCAGCGTTTGTCTGTGCGAGGTGTATCCCAGATCACCTGCGGATCCGGACGAACCAGGATGTACTGCCCCCAGCGTTCCAGCTTTTCTCCGTCTGAGGAGTCAATTACTTCATAATCTTTCCAACCATCTGCTAACCACATATATTATTAAATCCTTTCTGAAGTGCTTTTTGATAAATTTCCAGTTTTCTATAGTCTTGTTCAATGCATATTTATAGACATACTGTTTTACTTTTCTATTTTATTATAGAAGAAAGGATACTGCAAGAAGCGAATGTAAAATATCGCAATAATATACAAAAAGCTATCGCGATAACAAATGGTTTTTGGTAAAAATAACGGGACTATCTGTTTACATAAGGGACGAAGGGTGATAGAATGTATCTATAAGTGAAATGATTCACGTAAAAGAAAGGTGGAAATGAATATTATGGTAACAGTTAATGCAATGGGAGATAACTGCCCGATTCCGGTAATCAAAACAAAAAAAGCAATGCAGGCTCTTACAGGACCGGAGACAATTGAAGTATTAGTAGATAATGAGATTGCTGTACAGAATGTTACAAAGCTGGCAAAAGAACAGGGCGGAGAAGTAAGCTCTGAAAAGCTTGGAGAAAAAGAATACAAAGTAACGATCAAGATGCAGGGAGTACCGGCAGCAGATGCAGAAGTTGTATGTACACCGGATCAGAAGGGAGACCTTATCGTAGTGGTATCTTCTGACCGCATGGGAACAGGTAATGATGAACTTGGTAAAGTCCTGATTAAGGGATTTATTTATGCAGTTACACAGCTTGATACACTTCCGAAGAAGATGCTTTTCTACAATGGAGGAGCTACTCTTACAACAGAAGGATCAGATTCCATTGAAGATCTGAAGTCTCTGGAGGCACAGGGAGTAGAGATTCTTACATGTGGTACATGTCTTGACTACTATCATTTAAAAGACAAACTTGTTGTTGGTGGTGTAACCAATATGTACAGTATTGTTGAATCTATGGCTGAAGCAGGAAAGATCATCAGACCATAGTTTGAGAACTATATAACAAAGAAGTTCGTATAACGGACAGAGAATATTTAAGAAAAGTTGAGAAATTAAGTATGAATAAAGATATCAGAGAGACACAGTGTATAAGGACATCATGTTGAGGCGTCAAAGCAGGTCGAAGGACCCTTGTTCAGGCTCTGGACAAGTTGTTAAAAACTGAAGATGGTAACCTCCTGGATAAAAAGAATTTGTTTGTTCGGGCAGATGCACTTTGCTCTCTGGTATTTGATATCGGATGGTAGAAGATAGATGTGGCTGCGCAATTTGATCAAAGGAAATAACGGAATCCGGTGAGGGTGTATTTATACGAATTTGATCGAATAGAAAGAGGGAATAATTATGAACTTAAGGCAGCTGGAAGCATTTATTAAAGTATCCGATTCAAAGAGCTTTTCAAAAGCAGCACAGGAACTGTATCTGACACAGCCAACAGTAAGTGCGCATATACAGACACTTGAAAAAGAACTGAAAGTGAGATTGTTTGTGCGTAATACCAAGACTGTCAAATTATCTGAGGACGGAAAGACACTTTATCAGTATGCACGTCAGATGATCGAACTGGAACAGGAAATCCAGTCAATGTTTTCAAAAGCAGCAGAGCAGAAAGAAAGATGTATTACGATCGCAACCTCTACGATACCGGCGCAGTATATTCTGCCGGATATTCTGGTGAAATTCCGAGAGAGATTTCCGGAAGAACAGTTCAGAATCGTGGAAAGTGACAGCAGTACTGTCATTGAACAGGTAGCATCGCATCTGGTTGATATTGGATTTTCCGGTACAGTAATCGAAAAAGCAAATTGTAAATACATACCGTTTTACCAGGATGATCTGGTTGTTATTATGCCGAATACGAAAGAATATCAGAAAATCGTAAAAGAGCAGAAGGATTTAAAATGGCTGGAAGGAGAACCTCTGATTATGCGTGAGGAGGGATCCGGTACCAGAAAAGAAGCAGAGAAGCAATTAAAAAAGATGGGAATCTCTTTGGATGATCTAAATATTGTTGCGACAATTGAGAATCCGGAAGCGATCAAGAGATCTGTTAAAAGTGGTCTTGGCATTACAATTATTTCAAGACTTGCGGCCGCAGATGAGATCCAGGCAGGAGAAGTTCTGGAATTCCCGTTTTCACAGGATGGCAGCGGTCGAAACCTGAATCTTGTATATAATAAAAACTACAAACTTCCGGCAGCGGCTGAACATGTGAGAGAATTGATTATAGAAAAGTATGAATTGCAAAAGCAGTCTTTACAATAGAAAGTATGAATGATAGAATTTATCTATGTGCGCATTTTTTGCGGCAGGTAACATGTTAAATGCAAAGTATAAGTTGGGGATAAACAATGAATAAAGAAAAAGTAAGACTGACACAGTATGCAAAAACTTCCGGGTGAGCCGCTAAAGTAGGTCCGGAGACCCTTGCCCAGGTTCTGGGTAAGTTACCGAAATTTGAAGATGAAAATTTGATCGTCGGAATCGAGACATCAGATGATGCTGCGATTTATAAGGTTACAGATGATATTGCGATGATCCAGACCGTGGATTTTTTTACGCCGATCGTGGATGATCCGTATATGTTTGGCCAGATTGCAGCAGCAAACTCGCTCAGTGATGTTTACGCAATGGGAGGAGAGCCGAAGGTAGCACTTAATATCGTAGGATTTCCGAATTGTCTTGATCCACAGATCTTAGGAGATATTCTTGCCGGTGGAGCCGATAAGGTAAAAGAGGCAGGAGCTGTTCTGGTTGGTGGACATACAGTACAGGATGATGAGCCGAAGTACGGACTTTGTGTGTCCGGATTTGTACATCCAAAGAAGATTTTTAAGAATTACGGATGTAAACCGGGGGATGTGCTGATCCTTACCAAACAGGTCGGAACAGGAATTGTTAATACAGCAATCAAAGGAGAAATGGCATCTGCAGCCGCAATCAGGGAAGCTGAGATTGTCATGTCTTCTTTAAATAAAAAAGCAAAAGAAGTTGTGGAGCATTTCCCTGTAAATGCATGTACAGATATTACAGGATTTGGTCTTTTAGGTCACTGCGTTGAAATGGCAGAGGCAAGTAATGTGACATTTGAACTGAATGTTCACGATATTGCATATCTTGATGAAGCAATCAGCTATGCAAAAATGGGCCTTGTTCCGGCGGGGGCTTACAAGAACAAGGGATATTCTTATCAGAAAGTAGATTTCAGAAATGTAGAAGATCATTTTATCGATCTGTTATATGATCCGCAGACATCAGGTGGACTGCTCATCAGCGTGGAAGCGCAGTATGCGGAAGCCGTGATGGAAGCATTCGAGAAGAAGAGACTGGATACCAAGGTATCCCTGATCGGAACCGTAACAGAAAAGAGCGATAAACTGATTCGTCTGCACTAGGAATTCAAAGAGGTAGAGGAGAAAATGAATAAAAATTTATTATTTCGCAGTATTCCGAAAGTAGATATTCTGCTTGAAGAACAGGAGATACAGGATTTGATTGATGCATATGGACGTGAACTTGTGATGGATGTGATCCGTGAAGAGATGGATGCGCTCAGAACATTTATCGGAAAGTGCGAGGAAGAAGAGAAAGCGAAAGCGCAGATCGGGATGCTTACGCAGAATATAAAACGGCATGCCGGAAAGCTGCATGAGCCGAATATGAAAATGGTGATCAACGGAACAGGAACAGTTCTCCACACCAATCTCGGCCGTGCACCGATCAGTAAGGAGCATGTTGAGAGACTGGCAGGAATTGTGAGTGGTTACTCCAATCTGGAATACAATCTGGAAGCAGGAGCACGTGGAGAGAGATACTCTCATTTTGAAAAACTGCTTTGCAAACTGACCGGGGCAGAGGCTGCGATGGCGGTTAACAACAATGCTGCGGCTGTTATGCTGATCTTAAGTTCAATGGCAAAAGGCGGGGAAGTTGTAGTATCCCGCGGAGAGCTGGTTGAGATCGGTGGCAAATTCCGGATTCCGGATGTAATGGAGCAGAGCGGAGCTTCACTTGTGGAAGTCGGAACGACGAATAAGACACATTATTCTGATTATGAAGAAGCGATCACAGAGGAGACAAAAGCACTCCTTAAAGTTCATACAAGCAATTACCGTATTGTTGGATTTACAGAGACGGTTACGATCGATGAACTGATTCCGATTGCGCAGGAACACGATATCCCGATTATCGAAGATCTTGGAAGTGGTGTGCTGATCGACCTGAGTAAATACGGACTGACCTATGAACCGACGGTTCAGGATTCCATCCGCAAGGGAGCGGACGTTGTATGCTTCAGCGGAGACAAGCTGCTCGGTGGTCCGCAGGCTGGAATCATCATCGGTAAGAAGAAATATATTGACCAGATGAAGAAGAATCAGCTGACACGTGCACTGCGAATTGATAAATTTACAGCAGCAGCACTGGAACTGGTATTACAGGAATATTTATCAGAAGAAAAGGCAATCCAGAATCTTCCGGTACTGCGTATGATCACAGAGTCCAAAGCGGATGTGGAAAAGCGTGCAAGATCTCTGAAGCGGATTCTGCAGAATGCACAGCTTGCTGCAACGATCGGGATGGAACCGTGTGAATCACAGATCGGTGGAGGCTCTCTTCCGCTTGAACGCATTCCAAGTATGGCAATTACGATTAAGCCGGAGAATATCAGTGTACCGAAGTTGGAAGAAGAGATGCGGCATCTTTCTATGCCAATCATTCCGCGTACAGCCAACGACACGATTTATCTGGATGTGCGGACAATTGAATCCTGCTACTTTAAGAAGATAGCAGAGATGCTGGGAGAATTATTATGAAAAACATTATCGTAGGAACCGCAGGTCACATTGACCATGGGAAAACGACACTGATAAAAGCACTTACCGGACGTAACACGGACCGGTGGGAAGAAGAACAGAGAAGAGGGATCACCATTGACCTCGGGTTTACTTATTTTGATTTGAAAAATGGAGACCGTGTAGGGATCATTGATGTTCCGGGACATGAAAAATTTATCAACAACATGGTTGCGGGAGTTGTCGGAATGGATCTGGTACTTTTGGTTGTGGCAGCGGATGAAGGTATCATGCCGCAGACAAGAGAACACATGGACATTCTGGGACTCCTTGGGATCAAGAAGAGCATTCTGGTGATCAACAAGTGTGATCTGGTCGATGAAGAATGGCTGGAACTCGTTGAGGAAGAAATCCAGGAAGAACTGGAAGGTACTTTTTTGGAAGGTGCACCGGTTGTTAAAGTATCGGCTGCAACCGGGCAGGGGCTTGATGAACTGACGGATACGATTCAGCAACTGATGTCGGATGAGGTGGTTGCAAAGGATACACAGACTATTCCAAGACTTCCGATTGACCGGGCATTTACCCTGTCAGGCTTTGGGACAATTATCACAGGGACACTTATATCCGGTACGATCACCAGGGAAGACGTTCTGGAAATGTATCCGATCGGAAAAGAGTGCAAGATTCGTAATATTCAGGTACATGGGCAGAATCAGGACAAATGCTATGCCGGACAGAGAGTGGCGATCAATCTGTCAAATGTGAAGAAAAAGGAGATTCGCAGAGGGTGTGTGCTTGCGCCGAAGAACAGTATGAAAAATACAGATCTTCTGGATGTGAAGCTGAAAGTTCTGGAAGACTCCATGCGTATCCTTACAAATCATGAGAGATTGCATTTATACACGGGTACGAGTGAGATCCTCTGCCGTGCTGTTCTGCTGGATAAGGAGCAGATCGGACCGGGAGAAGAGGGACTGGTACAGCTCAGACTGGAAGAAGAGATTGCGGTCAAACGAGGCGACCGTTTTGTAGTACGTTTCTATTCGCCGATGGAGACTATCGGAGGCGGGATCGTGCTGGAACCGAATCCGGTGCGTAAGAAACGTTTTGATGCACAGGCAATCGAAGAACTGAAGAAAAAAGAATCCGGTTCTCTTGGCGATGTTATGGAGCTTCAGATCAAAGAACACGGCGACACGATGATCACACTTGCTGAGCTTGCAAAGGTGATGGCACATTCCGTAGATGAACTGAAGGAGTATCTTGAAGAACTGGAAGAATCGGGCACAATCTTTGTATTCCCAATGAAGAAGGACACATATTTGTGGCACAGAGACAGCGAATTTGCAGTACGTCAGAAGATAGAGGAGACATTGCAGAAATATCACAGTGAGCATCCATACCGATATGGAATGAAGAAAGCCGAAATTCACAATACATTCCTGAAAAAGATCAAACCAAACATATTTGATGCGTATATCGAAAGAATGACGGGAGAAAACGTCTATGGAAGAAGGGAAGAATATCTTTCGCTTCCGGGATATGAAGTTCCGAAGGATGCGATGTATCTTCAGACAGAGAAGCTGATCGAAGATACATTTGAAAAAGCAGGATATGATTTTGTGAGATTTTCAGAGATTGATTTTGGAAAAATTCCGCGCCAGACAGCGGAAGATGTGGTTCTCATGATGATTGACGAAGGAAAAGTACTCCGTATCAATGAAGAGATGTTTACGATGAAACACCTGATGGATGAAGCGAAGGAAAAAATTCAGAATCATCTGAAGGAAGAAAATCTGATCACGATCGCACAGGTGAGAGATATGTTCTCAACAAGCAGAAAGAGTGCGAAACCGATTTTAGAATATATGGACAGCATTAAGGTGACAAAGAAGACAGGCGGAGAAAGTGAGAGGGTGGCATACTTATGAATTTAAAGCAGCTGGAGGCATTTGTTAAGGTAACTGAGTCGGGAAGTTTTTCAAAAGCGGCAAAGCTTTTGTTCCTGACGCAGCCAACGGTCAGTGCACATATCTCTTCTCTGGAGAAAGAACTGGACTCACGGCTTTTTGTCAGAAATACAAAGGAAGTAAAATTGTCGGAAGAAGGAAAGCAATTATACCAGTATGCGCGCCAGATGGTGGAACTCGAAAAAGAAATCGAGCAGGTATTTTCCAAGGATGCGCATCGTGAGGAAAAATGTATTACAATTGCGACCTCTACGATTCCGGCACAGTATGTTCTTCCGGCGATTCTGGCGAAATTCAGAGAGACTTATCCGGATGAGCAGTTCCGGATTTCAGAAAATGACAGCTGCGGTGTTGTTGAACAGGTAGCAGGGCATATGGTAGATATTGGATTTACAGGTACGGTACTTGAAAAAAAGCATTGCAGATATATGCCTTTTTATCAGGATGAACTGGTTGTTATCATGCCGAATACCGAGTTTTATCAGGAAATACAGAAGCGCTATAAGACAGCAACATGGATAAAGAATGAACCGGTCATTACGCGGGAAGAAGGATCGGGAACCCGCAAGGAAACAGAAAAAATATTGAGAAAAGCAGGAATTATGCCTGATACCCTCAATATAGTAGCATGCATTGAGAATCCGGAAGCGATAAAAAGGTCAGTAAAGAGTGGGCTTGGAATCACGATCATATCAAGACTTGCAGCAGAAGAGGAGATCCGGACCGGACAGGTTCTGGAATTCCCGTTACAGAAGGATGAAAGCAGTCGTTATCTGAACCTTGTATACAATAAAAACTATCAGCTGCCTGCAGCAGCAGAGCATCTGATCCGGATTGTAAAGGATTTTTATCCGGATGCACATATGGGGAAATGAAAAGAGGATCAATATGATATATTTAGATAATGCAGCAACCACAATGCGCAAACCACAGGAAGTAATTGATGCGATCACCGCAGTAATGTGCTCAATGGGGAATGCCGGAAGAGGTGTCAACGAGGCATCTCTCGGAGCAGCAAGAACCGTATATGACACAAGAGAGAAGCTTGCAGGTTTTTTCGGGGCGGAAGATGCAAGACAGATCGTATTTACCATGAATTCAACGGAGAGTCTGAATATTGCAATCAAGGGGATCTTAAATCCGGGAGACCATGTGATCTCTACGGTTTTGGAACATAACTCTGTTCTCCGACCACTTTATGAGATGGAGAAAAAGGGAGTTGAAGTGACATTCCTTGGATGTGATGAAAAAGGAACTCTGGATTACGCAGATTTTGATAAAGCAATCAAAGAGAATACAAAAGCAATTGTCTGTACCCATGGTTCCAATCTGACGGGAAACAAAGTGGATGTGGAGCGGATCGGGGAAATTGCAAAAAAACACGATCTGTTGTTTGTGGTAGATGCATCACAGACTGCCGGTGTATTTCCGATCGATGTGCAGAAGATGCATATTGATATTCTGTGTTTTACCGGACATAAGGGACTTTTAGGACCGCAGGGGACTGGTGGAATGTATGTGAGAAAAGGCGTTCATGTCCGGCCACTTCTTTCAGGCGGTACCGGTGTGCAGACCTATAGTAAGACACAGCCGGAAGAGATGCCGACAGCACTGGAAGCAGGAACACTTAACGGACATGGAATTGCCGGACTGGATGCTGCGATCGGATATCTGGAAGAAACAGGAATTGATACGATCCGCGCAAAGGAACAGGCATTGATGAAGCGGTTTTATGAAGGGATAAAAGAAATCCCGGGAGTCAAAATCTATGGGGATTTCAGCAGCATGGACCGCTGTGCGGTAGTGAGCCTGAATATCAGAGATTATGACTCGGGAGAAGTCAGTGATGCACTTCTGACAGATTATGGGATTTCTACCCGTTCAGGAGGACACTGTGCACCACTGATGCATGAGGCACTTGGAACCGTAGAGCAGGGGGCTGTCAGATTCAGTTTTTCCCACTATAACACAGAGGAAGAAGTGGATATGGCAATCCGGGCAATCTGCGAGCTTGCAGAAGAAGAGTAAAATTTTATAAGATTAGAGATTGATAGAAGACCGATATAGTATTGATAGTATCAATATATATATCGGTCTATTTTAATTATGAATTGGACAAGAAGTTGTGCAAAAGATATAATTATAGGGTAACAAAAAAGTCTTTAATAGTCAAAATGACGAATGAGAGAAAGACGAAGGAGGAAGAAAAATGAATTTATCAGATTCAAAGAAGAAGCTTGCACTTGCGGGGGTTCTGTGTGGGCTTGTAGCTGCATGTCTGGCTTACTTTGGTAATCCGGCAAACATGGCATTCTGTATTGCCTGCTTTATCCGTGATACGGCAGGAGCTCTGGGATTTCACCAGGCCGAAGTTGTGCAGTATGCAAGACCGGAGATCATCGGTCTTGTGATCGGAGCATTTATTATTTCAGTGGCAACAAAAGAATACCGTTCAACAGCAGGATCTTCACCGATGATCCGTTTTATCCTTGGTATGGTAATTATGATCGGTTCCCTGATTTTCCTTGGATGCCCGCTCCGTATGGTGATCCGTATGTCAGCAGGTGACCTGAATGCATGGGTAGCACTGATCGGTTTTGTACTTGGAGTTGGAACCGGAGCATTTGCACTCAAAAATGGTTTCAGCCTTGGACGTGCGCATGAGACAAACAAAGAAAGTGGAGCAGTGCTTCCGGTACTGATGCTTGGTATTCTGATCCTTGCAACCTGCTCAACACTTCTCAAAGCAAGTGAAGCAGGTCCTGGAAGTCTTCATGCACCAATTATCATGTCACTGATCGGCGGACTTATTTTCGGAGCACTTGCTCAGAAATCAAGAATGTGCTTTGCCGGCGGAATCCGTGATGCGATCTTAATGAAGAACTTTGATCTTCTTACAATTATTGCAGGTCTTTTTGTAGTAATGCTGATCTTCAATCTGGCAACAGGAAGATTTGTACTTGGATTTAACACTCCTGGAATCATTGCACATTCCAACCATCTGTGGAATATCCTTGGCATGTATGCAGTAGGATTCGCGGCAGTTCTTGCCGGCGGATGCCCGCTTCGCCAGCTGATCCTTGCAGGACAGGGTTCTTCTGATTCAGCAGTTACTGTACTTGGCATGTTCTTTGCAGCAGCACTTTGCCATAACTTCGGACTTGCATCAAGCGGAACAGCTATGAATGCAGAGACCGGCGAACTCGTTGCAGGAGCCGTAACGCCGAATGGAAAAGTTGCTTGCATTATCTGTATTATCGCATGCTTTATCATTGCATTTACAAACAAAAGAGAGCAGGCAAAATAGTCAGAAACCGCAAGATATAGATGGATAATCCATAAGAAATATGATATGCTAGGAAGGCAGGTAAAAAATATGAAAGAAGTAGATGCAAGAGGACTTTCGTGTCCGGAACCGCTGATGCTTACCGCAGAGGCACTGAAGAATGCAAACGGACCGATCAAGGTTCTTGTGAGTGAACCTCACCAGAAGACTAATATCGAGAAGTTTGCGAAGGACAAAGGAAAGAAGGCAACTTCTACCGAGAAGGGCTCTGAATTTGAAATTGTGATTGAATAATGAGAAAAAAAGAGTTAAAGCTGGTTATCACATTCCATACAACAGCGGATGCGATGGCGATGGAAAAAGAATGTAAAAAAGTTGGTGCACAGGGACGTATGATTCCGGTGCCGAGAAGTATTTCAGCAGGATGCGGGCTTTCCTGGTGCGCACCACTGGAATGCAGGGAAGAACTGAAAAATGTCATGCAGGGAATCGGTCTTGAAGAAGAAGAGATCCACGAGTGTATGGTATAAGAAGAGGTAAAACGAGGAAACCGCAAGATGAGGAATCATTTTTGCGGTTTCCTTTTTTGTTTTATTTAACAGGAAATTCTGAAAACATATTTCTAAAATCATTTACTGAGAATATTCGTGGAACAAGAAAAATAATTCTTTACATTTAGACTGATTTTGGATACATTATTAGTATATCCTACTAATTAACTGCGGTATGGTGGAGGGGAAGATGAAAGGATTATCAGAAAAGCGGTTGAGCGATTATATGGCAGAACAGATTGCGGATGAAATTCTGGCGGGCAGGATAGAAGGAGGAAGCCAGTTAAAGCAGGAAGAGCTTGCTGAGGTATTTGGAGCATCCAGAATCCCGATCCGTGAAGCATTTCAGGTTCTGGAGAGTCAGGGGCTGATCGTGAGGCTGGCAACAAAAAGAATTTATACGGTTGAGCTGGATGAAGAGCAGATAGAACTGATTTTTGAGATGATCGGAGAAATCCTCAAAAAAGCGGTTCAGCATGTCCTGAATATGAAAAGTCAAACAGAGGAAAAGGAAGTATTTTCGACGGAAACAAGACCGGACCAGTTGCTTCTTGCACAGATGGAGAATGGATATCTGACGAATCTGCTGAAAAATGCTTCGGAGTGTTATATCCGGTTTGCCACAAAATGTAAAGAGACGGATGGAAAAAAAGAGACAGAAAAGGCAATCTGCGAAAAGATAGCAGGTGCATTAAATGGTGCGGAAAAATATACAAAAACATTTGCAAAAGCGGTCAATAGTGAGATTGACAGATGGGTATTGCTTCTGGCAGAGCAGGTGAAGGAAGAAAGAAGGAAGAATAGATGAATGGTTTAAAACCGATCAAGATGCCGTCAGCGAAGGAAAAAGTTGCTGCGGAGCTTAGAAAAGCAATTTTATCAAGGCAAATGAAAGAAGGAGAGATCCTTTCACTCGACAGTGTGGCATCTCAGCTAAATGTGTCGGCAATGCCGGTAAGAGAAGCATTTCAGATTCTGGCAAGGGACGGGCTGATCCAGCTTCGGAAGAATAAAGGGGCAGTCGTCCTTGGAATCACGGAAACCTATATCCGGGAACATTATCAGCTCCGCGCGATCCTCGAGAGTGCGGCAGCAAAGCTTGCAGCAGAACCGGGAACAGATATTGCGGAAATAGAAGATGTCTATCAGGAATCTTGTGAGGCACTGGAAAACGGGGAATCCCAGAAATACACGGATCTCAACCGTGCATTTCACAATGAAATCTGGAGTGCGGCAGGTAATGGAAAGATGAAAAAAATGATCTCCGAACTTTGGAACGGACTTTCTATGGGAAGTATGGTTTCAGAAGGTGATTATGCGAAGGTATCGATCAAAGAGCATGGAAGGATTCTGAAAGCACTCCAGGAGCATAATGTCGAAGCGGCAGAAAAAGAGATGTATGCGCATATCATGCGAAGCCGCGATGATATGCTGACGTATTACAAGTAGATAAGTGTAAGAAAATAAAAGATATACACAGAACATAAAAAGATTTTGAGAGTATAGATACTTCTTGAAGTCTTTTTTATTTGCAAAAAATTTCATTTCGTGCAATATGACAGAAGAATCTTAGTCAGAATATACAAAATAGAATATGCAGAATTATGCTATCCGCCAAAATGATAAAAAGTAATTGACATTTTGGTGTCAATGAATTATATTAAAATCAAGATTTGGATACAAAATCAGATATCAAAAATCAGACATCAAGTAAAAGACATCAAGAAAAAAAACTAAAAAGAGAAATGAGGAGGTAGCAAAATGAGTCAGGTAACTATCACATTATTGTTCCTGCTGTTTGCGATCGTGATGTTCATGTGGGAAAAAATTCCGTTAGGACTGACATCCATGATTGTCTGTGTGGGACTGGTAGTCACGGGAGTTCTGGACTGGAAGACAGCATTTTCAGGATTCATTGACAGCAACGTCATCCTGTTTGTTGCGATGTTCATTGTAGGTGGCGCACTTTTTGAAACAGGAATGGCAAACAAAATAGGGGGAGTTGTAACACATTTCGCCAAGACAGAGAAGCAGCTGATCGTTGCGATTATGGTCATCGTAGGCGTGATGAGCGGTTTCCTTTCCAACACAGGAACAGCCGCAATTCTGATCCCGGTAGTCATCGGTATCGCAGCAAAGTCGGGATATTCAAGATCAAGACTTCTGATGCCGCTTGTATTCGCAGCAGCGATGGGAGGTAACCTTTCTCTGATCGGAGCTCCGGGTAACATGATCGCACAGTCACAGATGGAAAGCATCGGACTGAAATTTGGATTCTTCGATTATGCAAAAGTAGGTGTACCGATCCTGATCGTCGGAATCATTTATTTCGCACTGATCGGATACAAATTTCTTCCGAACAAGACAGATGCAGCTGGAGACAGCATTTATGATGAGGTACAGGATTTCAGCAATGTACCAAAGTGGAAACAGACACTTTCCCTGGTTATTCTGATTCTTACACTTCTCGGAATGATCTTTGAAGAACAGATCGGAATCAAGCTTTGTGTAACGGGTTGCGTCGGAGCAATTGCCCTGATCCTTACAGGAGTTATCAGTGAGAAAGATGCACTTCTTTCCATCGATTTGAAGACGATCTTCCTGTTCGGTGGAACACTTTCCCTTGCAGCAGCACTTGATCAGACAGGGGCAGGAGAGTTGATTGCTGACAAAGTAATCGGACTTCTTGGAAAGAACCCGTCACCTTATGTACTTACATTTGTAATTTTCATGCTGTGCTGTGTACTTACCAACTTTATGTCGAATACAGCAACAACAGCACTTATGGCACCAATCGCTGTGTCAATCGCACAGGGAATGGGAGCAGACCCAAGCGCAGTACTTATGGCATGTGTCATCGGAGGATCATGCGCATACGCAACACCGATCGGAATGCCGGCAAACACAATGGTTGTCACAGCCGGAGGATATACATTTAAAGATTATGCAAAAGCAGGTGCGCCGCTGATTCTGGTATCCACCGTAGTAAGTATGATCTTACTTCCGATATTCTATCCATTCTTCCCGTAAGAAGGGATAACAAAGTAATTAAATTAAATGCAATATAAAAAGAGGAGGATTTTAAAATGTCTAGAGAAGAACAGGTAACACAGCTTACAGATTACATGGCAAAGTTCATTGCACACGTTGCCAAAAAACTTCCAGATGATGTCATCGCAAAACTTCAGGAACTCAGAGAGAAAGAGGACAGCCCGCTGTCTAAGGTAATCTACGATACCATGTTCCGTAACCAGGAACTCGCAGTAGCTCTTAACAGACCAAGCTGCCAGGATACAGGTGTCCTTCAGTTCTGGGTAAAATGTGGAACAAAATTCCCACTGATCGATGATCTGGAAGCATTACTGAAAGAAGCAGTAGTAAAGGCTACATTCGAAGCACCGCTTCGTCACAACAGCGTTGAGACATTCGACGAATATAACACAGGAAAGAACGTAGGAAAAGGAACACCGACCGTATTCTGGGATATCGTTCCAAACTCTGACAAATGTGAAATCTACACATACATGGCAGGTGGCGGATGTACACTTCCGGGAAAAGCTATGGTTCTGATGCCAGGTGAAGGATACGAAGGTGTAACAAAATTCGTTCTCGATGTTATGACAAGCTACGGACTGAATGCATGTCCTCCGCTTCTTGTAGGTGTAGGTGTAGCAACTTCTGTAGAAACAGCAGCTCTGCTTTCCAAGAAAGCTCTGATGCGTCCGATCGGCTCTCACAATGCTAACGAAAGAGCTGCAAAGATGGAAAACCTTCTGGAAGACGGAATCAACGCAATCGGCCTTGGACCACAGGGAATGGGCGGAAAATACTCAGTAATGGGTGTTAACATCGAAAATACAGCACGTCATCCATCTGCAATCGGTGTGGCCGTAAACGTAGGATGTTGGAGTCACAGAAGAGGACACATTGTATTTGACAAGGACCTTAATTACACAATCACAACACATTCGGGGGTGGAATTATAATGGTAGAAGTAAAAGACGGAAAGAAAATTTTAACAACACCAATTTCAGCAGAGGACTTAAAAGACATTAAAATCGGAGACATCATTTACCTGAACGGAAGTATGACAACATGCCGTGATGTTGCTCATCGCCGTCTGGTAGAAGAAGGAAGAGAACTTCCTGTAGATGTAAGAAACAACGCAA
>OLOP01001034.1_pt1 | contig 19387 bp, 8 predicted proteins | sample 1672381 | NCBI WGS metagenome assembly OLOP01 (sample SAMEA3136678, study PRJEB25190) | human gut metagenome | biome: human gut; feature: human-associated habitat; material: faeces | place: Austria | collected 2013 | reverse complement strand
TATTTCTCCAAGTAATGCCATTGATATTACTGAAGATACAAATTGGATTTTTTTGAACAAAAAATTAATTGGTTCTTCGCCTTTTTCTAGCAAATATAGTGGCACTAAACTTTTTCAAGAATGTCCTAAATGTGTTAAGTATGATGATAAAGGAGGAAATATTACATATGATTGTGATTCCACCAGTGGTAGTCGTAAAAAAAGCATATCAGGTAAAGATGAAAATTATGCATATAGAATTATAAATATGTCAAGTAGAATTGTGATAAATGAAAAAAATCAATCAGATAATACTATATTAAGTGGCAAATGGAAGGCTAAATGCACTTATGGTAATGAGAATGATAAAATAGAAATCTTTTTTACTAATAGTGAATTTAAAATGTATAAAAATAATATTGATATAACTAATAGTATTACAATTGGTAAATTATCAATTGTAAATAAAATAACAAGTGATATTCTTAATGAAGAATACGATAAGTATTTAGGAGATGAACGATGTCCTAATGCAATTTATGAAAATGATGTTAAATGTGTTAGTGGCTGCAAAGGAAAGCCTACTAGTAAAAAGTTTGAAACGACATATAGTAATGACAAAAATTCTTCTTCTACAGCTACAAAATATGATTTAATTGAAACCAATTTTAATACTGGAAATGAAAACGTTCCTGCCGAAAATGTAAGCGATTGTGATAGTCTTTTTGGGCAAGACACTATAGAATTTATTAATGAAATTATGAAGTGGATAAGAATAGCGGTACCACTATTGTTAGTTGCCTTTGGAATCTTTGATTTTTCACAAGCTGTATTTTCGTCAAGCGAAGACAATATAAAAAAAATTAGAGAGAAGTTCTTTAAGAGAATAATAGCAGCTGTGTTGGTTTTCCTTTCACCACTATTTGTTAAATTGATTTTAAATTTATCTAATGAGGTATGGGACTGGATCAATCCAAATACATGTATAAAATAGGAGGTAAAATATGAATATATTAGATTTTCTAGGCATCGGTCGAGCTATTGAACATGGCTTTAGAACACTTATGTTTATTCTTTGCGATGGTGTTTATAGATTAATATATTTAACTTTTTATATTTTTGAAAAGTTAGGTTCTGCAAGGATAATAGAAGATACTCAAGGTATAGTTAATAGAATTTCATTAATTATAGGCTTATTTATGGTCTTTAGAGTAACTTTTGCTTTTGTTCAATATATAGTTGATCCAGATGCAATGTTGGATAAGAAAAAAGGTGCTGCAAATATTATAAAAAAGATAATTATATCAATTGTTTTATTAGGAAGTACTTCTACTTTGTTTAATCTTGCATTTAAAGCACAGGATTTAATTATAGATAATCAGATTATTGGTAAAATAATTTTTAATTCATCATCTTCCAATGGATATGATAGTGATTCATTATATAGCACTCCTGAAAATTCTTCTACATTCGGAGGTAGACTTAGTGCAGAGGTGTTTTCAGCATTTTATAGACTAAATCCTGAAGCTTCACCAAAAGATAGTAATCAAGAGGATTGTAAAACTTGGCTTACTAATGATGATGGTAATTCTGGATATAGCAAATTAAAAGAAAAAATAGCACAAAATAAAGGTGCATTATCTGGATAAAGTACTTTGAAATTACTTTCTTTTTCTTCTAATGTTTTCAATACTTTCTTAGCGAGTTCAATTCCACCTTCGCCACCTTTTGCCCATACTTCAGACAGAGCAACGTTAACACCGAGTTCTTTACATTTCTGTTCTACTAAGTCAAGTTCTGCTTTTGTATCAGTTGGGAATGCGTTAATAGCAACTACACATGGCAGTTTGTATACGTTCTTGATATTACTTACATGTTTTAACAGGTTTGGAAGACCTTTTTCAAGAGCCTCTAAGTTTTCGTTATTTAAGTCAGCTTTTGCAACTCCGCCATTGTATTTCAGTGCACGTACTGTTGCAACGATAACAACTGCGCTTGGATGTAAATCAGCCATACGACATTTGATATCCAGGAATTTTTCAGCACCAAGGTCAGCACCGAATCCAGCTTCTGTAATTGCATAATCACCTAATTTTAATGCCATCTTTGTAGCAATTACGGAGTTACATCCATGAGCGATGTTTGCGAATGGTCCACCATGAACGATAGCCGGTACATGTTCCAGAGTTTGAACAAGGTTTGGTTTTAAGGCATCTTTTAACAGTGCGCACATAGCGCCTTCTGCATGTAAATCATGTGCAGTAACCGGTTTCTGCTCAGAAACTTTACCGTAAGTGTAACCAATGATAATTCTTCCCAGTCTTTCTTTTAAGTCTGTGATGTCTCTTGCAAGACAGAGAACAGCCATGATTTCAGATGCAACTGTGATATCGTATCCATCTTCTCTTGGCATACCGTTTGTCTTTCCGCCCAGACCATCAACTACGAAACGAAGCTGGCGGTCATTCATATCCACACATCTTCTCCATGTGATTTTTCTAGGGTCGATGTTTAATGCATTGCCCTGATAGATATGGTTATCAATCATTGCTGCTAATAAGTTGTTTGCTGCACCAATTGCATGGAAGTCACCTGTAAAATGCAGATTGATATCTTCCATCGGAACTACCTGTGCATATCCGCCGCCGGCTGCTCCACCTTTTACACCGAAAACCGGTCCTAAGGATGGCTCTCTTAAAGCAACCATAACATTCTTACCCATTCTCTGCATACCGTCTGCCAGACCTACAGTTGTTGTGGTCTTTCCTTCACCGGCCGGTGTCGGGTTGATAGCGGTAACCAGGATCAGTTTACCGTCTTTTTTGTCAGATTCTTTCAGCAGATTGTAGTCGATCTTTGCTTTGTACTTTCCGTACTGTTCCAGATATTTGTCATCAATACCTGCTTTTGCTGCGATCTCGTTGATCGGTTTCATTTCGCATTCCTGTGCGATCTCAATGTCTGTTTTGTATCCCATAGTTATTTCTCCTTTCTTCTGACCGGACGTCTGCCCCCGAAACGGAACAAAAAGTGAAGAATGTATCTGTTCCGTAAATAAAAAAACGCAGCAAATGTAATCATGTTCTACATTGCTGCCCAGACGGTCGGCCAATATGAATCCTGGTTTCCTGTGGTTCCTCCACATATCCGTCAGTAGCCAGGATCTTCTTTTTCAGACTTCTTTTAAAGAATAGCATAAATTAGCAAAAAAGTCAAGAATTACGAGGAAAAAACAATCTCTTTTTGTGGATTTTCACTTGATATTTATGAGGAAGAAAGTTATACTTAAACGGTAACATAATTGTTACTGTTCACTGATACTATCTTGCGAGGCGTTTTTCGTGAGCGAAGGTCACAGAAAACCCGAGATATACCTCACGAATTTATGCGATTAGTATGAATTCTGTGCATCGCAAAGTGTGTAATGGTGAGATACCTTGAAAAACAAACGTGATCACTATTAATAAAGAAGAAAGCCGGTGATATTTGTGGAACAGGCAATCAGGGAGGAGATATTTTCCGGATTCTGCAGGACGTATAATCAGGCACAGACAGTGACCTGTGAGTTCACAGAGACGGAAGAAGGACTCGAACTGACCGAAGTGGACTGTGGATATAGACGGTGCATCCATCGGGGCAGCTGTGAAGTGGCCAGGCAGATCCGTCAGATGGAAGAGGATCACAAAAAGGAGTAAAGGGGAAACAAATGGTAAAACTGAATAAGAAAATCAGGAGATATCTGGCTCTGGTTCTATGCCTCAGTATCTTGCTTGTACCTGTAGAGGGTTATGCGGCGAAGAATAATCAGAGCACAAACCAGCGGGTGAAAACCACAACGACAGAAGCAGGCTGGGTGTCCAGCGGCGGCCGATGGTGGTATCGAAATGCAGATGGGAGTTATCCGAAGAGTACCTGGAAACTGATCAACGGTTCATGGTATTACTTTGAATCTGATGGATGGATGGCGACTGGCTGGAAAAAACTGGGCGGCGAATGGTATTATCTTACATCCAGTGGAGCGATGGCTACCGGATGGGTGAAACTGAATGGGAAATATTATTTCATGAACGGTTCCGGTGTGATGCAGCATGATACCTGGGTGGATAATGGTGCCTACTACGTGAACAGCGATGGTGTCTGGGTGGAAGGAAAGACTTCCCAGAACAGAGCAGAAAGCAGTCGGACAGATTCCGCAGCAGGCTGGGTGTCCGGTGGCGGCCGATGGTGGTATCGGGAAGCCGATGGTTCCTATCCGAGAAACAGCTGGAAAGTAATCAATGGTTCCTGGTATTATTTTGACGGCAGTGGCTGGATGGTAACCGGCTGGCTAAAACGCGCAAGCGGCTGGTATTATCTGGAACCGGGCAACGGTAACATGGTAACCGGCTGGAGAAAAATCGGCGGAACCTGGTATTATTTGAATCCGGGAAATGGCGATATGGCGCAGGGCTGGAAAAAGATTGGGAATGTCTGGTATTATCTGGAGCCGGGAAACGGTGGCATGGCAACGGGCTGGAGAAAAATCGGAAGTACCTGGTATTATCTGAATCCGGGAAATGGCGATATGGCAACGGGCTGGACAACCATTGGAGGAACCCGATATTACATGAATCAGGATGGAGCCATGGTAGAAGGCTGGTCACAGCAAAATGGAACCTGGTATTACCTGAAACCGGGCAGCGGAAACATCGCGACCGGATGGTTAAAACTGGGTGCAACCTGGTATTATCTGGCGAGTGACGGAAAGATGCTGACAGGTTTCCAGAACATCGGCGGATCCAAGTATTATCTGAATACAGGCAGTGGAGCCATGGCAGTAGGCTGGCTGCAACTGGGCAGTGACTGGTATTATATGAACGGCAGCGGTGCCATGCTGACAGGCTGGCAGAAAATCGGAAGTACCTGGTATTATCTGAATCCGACGACCGGTAAGATGGCAACAGGCTGGACAACCGTTGGTGGAAGTAAATATTATATGAACGGCAGCGGTGCCATGCTGACGGACTGGCAGAATATTGACGGTTCAGAGTATTATTTTTACAGCAGTGGAGCCATGGCGGTAAGTACAGTCATCGGCGGTGTTGAAATCGGAGCAGATGGAAAAGCATCGAGAACAGAAAGTCAGGCGATGGGGACTCTGACCAAGTTTTTGAAAACAATGATTCAGCCGGTAGGTAACACCCTGTATGTATGGGGTGGCGGTCATGACGCCTGGACAGACGGAGACGGACTGCGTATCGGTATGAACCCGAAGTGGAAACAGTTCTATAACCAGCAGGGAGCTTCGTATAATTATACGAAACATCGATATGAGTATCAGAATGGTCTGGACTGTTCCGGTCTGGTCAGCTGGGCTGTCTATAATACCTATAATACGAAATCAAATCAGAAAGAAACGGCATACAGTTCAACATCTACCGGATTCCCGGCTTATCTGACCAACAAAGGTTTTGGATCGCACGGAAAAGTTTCCGGTGGAACATTTACACCTGGTGACGTGGTAAGTATGACCGGTCATGTGTGGGTTGTTCTTGGCATATGTTCGGATGGAAGTCTGGTGATCGTTCATGCGACACCACCGGTAGTTCAGATCAGCGGTACGGTCAATACAGCAGGAAGCACGAACAGTGAGGCTGTAAAACTGGCAAAGGCATATATGAAGAAATATTATTCAGATGCAGCCGGCAAATATAATCTGTGTATCGCAAGTAAAGCATATGTGAATAACGTAGACCGTTTCCATTGGTCCTCCAGCAGTATGAGAGATCCGGATGGACTGCGTAATATGACGGCAGCACAGGTACTTGAAAAATTGATTGGACCGCAATAAGAAAAATGCAAAGAAAGGCTGTCGGGAAATAGACAGTTCTAAGTTTGGGAGGGTGTGACTCATACCGAGGCACACCCTCCCAAACTTTTTATCATACAAAGAAAAAAGATGGCTGACGACAACCATCTTTCTCTCCGTTTATTGAGATGAGTTTAGCATTGAGGGGTTGCAGGAAAAATGGTTTTGTGTTAATATGTTAAGGAATGTAAAGAGAATATTTCGTAAATATTACAAGAATATATAACACAATGCAAAACAATAAAAGGAGAAATGTATGAAAAAAAGAATCCTTTGTTTAACATTAGGATTAATGCTGACAATTTCACAGGCAGTACCTGCCGGTGCTGCATCCAGAAAAGATCAGTTAAAACAGGATAAGGCAGCAGCACAGAGTCAGCTTGCAGCACAGGAGTCTAAAATCAATAATCTGGAAGACCAGAAACAGACACTTTCTGCTGAGATCGATCAGCTGGATTCTGATCTGGTAAATATTATGGTTGAGATTGAGATTCTGGATGGTGAGTTATCCGATAAAGAAGCGCAGATCGAGCAGACCAAAGCAGATCTGGCAGTGGCAGAAGAAAATAAACAGAAACAGTATGAAGCCATGAAGAAGAGAATCCAGTATCTGTATGAAAAGGGTGGAGATGATGCATGGGCACAGATGCTGTTCCAGGCATCGGACTTTACCAGTCTTCTGAACCAGGCAGAATATGTACAGCAGATGTATGACAGTGACAGAAACAGTCTGGAAGAGTTCAAAGAGACTGTACAGCAGGTAAAAGACCTTGGGGATCAGCTGGACAGTGAGAAAGCAGAACTGGAAGAGATGAACCAGGAGTATCAGAATCGTCAGGCGAGTATGCAGACACAGCTGGAAGAAAAGAAAGCAACTTCCAGTGATTATGATGCACAGATCGCACAGGCGCAGAACCAGGCTGCACAGTACACGGAACTGATTCGTCAGCAGAATGCTGAGATTCAGAAAATTGAAGAAGAAGAGAAAAAAGCAGCGGAAGAGGCAGCAAGAAAAGCAGCCGAGGAAGCAGCTAAGAAGGCAGCAGCAGAAGAAGCTGCAAAGAAAGCACAGGAAGAAGCAAACAAAAAAGCAGCAGATGAGGCAGCAAAGAAAGCAGCAGAAGCAAGCAAGAAATCTTCCTCTGCTTCCGGCAGTAATACAGGTTCCGGTTCTTCAACGAGCAATAAATCTAATAGCAATACAAGCAGTAACAATGCAAGCAGCAACAATACAGGCAGCAGCTCAAGTGCAACAACATCCAAGAACAACGGAAGCTCTTCTTCCAGTTCATCAGGAAGCTCAGGCAGCAGCGTATCATATAACCCGACAGGACAGTCCGTTGTTAATTACGCATGCCAGTTTGTTGGCAATCCTTATGTATGGGGTGGTACAAGCCTGACAAACGGTGCTGACTGTTCCGGATTTATCATGAGTATATATGCAAAGTTTGGTGTATCCCTTCCGCATTCCTCCGGAGCAATGGCAGGCTGTGGTCGTGGAGTTTCCTACTCTGAGGCAATGCCTGGAGATATTATCTGCTACGCAGGTCATGTAGCAATCTACATGGGCGGTGGACAGATTGTACATGCAAGTAACGCAAAAGACGGTATTAAGATCAGCGGAAACGCTGCGTACAGACCGATCGTTGCAGTTCGCCGTGTGCTGTAATCAGAACAATAGTAATAATTATGAGAGCCATATCTGAAAAAGATATGGCTCTTTTTTTGTTCAATAATCTATTCCGCTTTAACGTGGCATTTTATTGTAGTTCCGAATTTGACAAAATAAATGATGGAATCAACACAAAAGAACGAGCCGATAAAAAAACGAATCGTTATAATTAGAACAAAAGAGACTGAGACAGTCTGTATGCAGACGGAACAGGCTACATTGCCGGAAGGAGGTAGATAATGAAGAATCGAAAAAAACAGCTTATGAAGATCGGAGCTGTCATAGCGGTGATTGCAGTTGCAGGAATTGCCGGCGGAGTCGTTATATGCAAGGGCGCCAATCGATTCGAGCTGACTGTAGCCGGGGATCCAATCAGTAAAGAAGAGTATGTGAACTGCATGAATTCCGTGGAATACGACACAAAGATACAGATCCAACAAGATTATGATGCCGTATACGGAACGGATTTCTGGGAAAAACAATACGACGGACAATACGGCTATGAGATCCTCGCCCGGAATACAGTCGAGCAGTTGAAATACATCCATGCAGTATATGATCTTGCCGAAGAAAACGGAGATGTAGCAGACAGCAGCTACGAGGCTCTGGAAAAACGCTGGAAGGACGGCAATGCAGAGCGGAGTGAGAAAGTAGAAAAAGGCGAAGTGATCTACGGACTGAAGGAGTATACGTTTCAGCTGTATCTGGACTATGAGCTCAGTACTCTGAAAGAAAAATACTGCAACGATACCTCACGGGAGGGTATGCAACTGACGGAAGACGAGGTTCTTCAGCACTATCAAAGTCGCGACTGGGTATTTGGAGGCAGTGAAGAGAACGCTGACCTGGAAACAGCAAGAATAGCAGTCGAAAGAGAACTGCGTGAACAGAAATACGACGATATGATCACGCAGCGTGAAAACGGTTCTCAGGTGGAAGGGAACATGAAAGATGTGAACCGGTACACCTTGAAGAATATACAATAATGGAAGGAGAAAAGGTATGAAGAAAAGATGGATGAGCGGTACGTTAGCACTTCTGCTTGCAGGAACAACAGTCGCATCAATGATGCCTGCAGTATCTGTTAAGGCTGAGGGAAATACCGCAAATGGAACAACATATTATGTTGATTCCCAAAGGGGAGACGATAGCAATGATGGAACAGCAGAAAACAAGGCGTTCCGGACACTTGGCAAAGTAAATGAGCTTAACCTTGAGCCGGGAGACACAGTTCTTCTGAAAAAGGGATCTGTGTTTGAGGATCAGGCTCTTACGTTTACAAAAGAGGACAGCGGTACTGCAGAAGCACCGGTGAAGATATCTACTTATGGAGAGGGAGATAGACCAAAGATTAATACAAATGGTCATGGACAGTGGGAGCTGAACTATGGTACTCGTCTGGACAATGTGAACCATAAATGGAAAGGTACTGTATCCTCCAGTATCCTGATTGAAGATACAGAGTATATTGAGATCGATGGTCTGGAGCTGACAAATGACAGAAAGAGTTCCACAGATGCTGAAACAGGTAAAGCGTATAATGACGCATACGCAATGGACAGAACCGGTGTTGCCGGAGTTGCAAAGGATAATGGAACAGTAGATCATATCGTATTGAATGATCTTTATATCCATGATGTAACAGGAAACGTTTATAACAAGCATATGACAAACGGTGGTATCTATTTCATCGTTGCAAAGCCAACGAATGAAGGCGAAACAGGAATTGCAAGATATAATGATGTCCAGATTAGAAACTGTTCTTTGAATAAGGTAAACCGTTGGGGAATTGCAGTTGGATATACCTATCAGTGGAGACAATTCGAAACAGCTGAACTTCCGGATGCAATGATGGCAAAATATGGTTCCTCCAATGTTGTGATCGAGAACAACTACCTGAACCATGTGGGTGGAGATGCCATCACAACCATGTATCTGGACAGACCGATGGTTCAGTACAATGTGTCAGAGAACGCAGCAGAGCAGATCAATTTCCAAGACTACTCAAAGAATCAGCCAAGTCTGGATGCAAATGGTAATGTAACAGAAGTTGTTAATATGAGCAACGATGGACAGGGCGTTGGTGCAGGACGAGTGGCAGCAGGTATCTGGCCATGGAAGTGTAAAAATGCAATCTTCCAGTACAATGAGTGCTTCAGAACATTAAACGCCTCCAATGGTAACGGCGATGGACAGCCTTGGGATGCTGACTATGGTGATGGAACAAACTATCAGTACAACTACAGCCATGGAAATACAGCAAGTACGATCATGTTCTGTTATGATAATTCTGTTAACAATACATTCCGTTACAATATCAGCCAAAATGAAGATATGGGGCCTTTGGATCCAGCTCAAAATAGTGGAAACTGCCAGGTTTACAACAATACATTCTATATCAAAGCAGGTCTCACATCTATTTGGAGTACAGCTCATAGCAATAATGGTCCGGTAAATATGGAAAATAATATTTTCTATTTTGCGGGTAATAAACCAGCGAAAACAGGAAACAGTTGGAATCCTAGCGGAAATAAAACTTATAGCAACAACTTATATTATAATGTAGAGACTTATCCGGACGATGCAGCGGCTGTAAAAGTAGACGCAGGAACACAGGTACTTGTGGATGCAGGTTCTGGTCCGGATTCTGTAGCAGCAGACAAAGCAGCAAGAAAACACGAAAATCCAACTGAAAAAACAGTATTTGATGGATACAAACTTGCAGAAAACTCTCCTGCAATCAATAAAGGTAAAGTAGTGGTTGACAGAAATGGTTATACGATCGATCACGACTTCTTCGGACATGCGATCACAGCAGTACCGGAAATCGGAGCAGCAGAAAGTGATGCAGTAGCAGCACTTGTACTGAGATCCAATGTGTATACTGTTTCCGGAACAAACGTAAGTGACCTTCCGAAAAATACAACAGTAGAGGATTTCCTTAATAATGTCATTGTAGATACAGGTGTTACAATTACTATTAAAGAGGGTGAGACAGAACTTACAGGAACTGACATCGTAAAAGGAGGAGCAACGATCACTCTTTCTTATGAAGGAATGGAAAGTGTAACTTACACTGTGGTTGCAAGTTCGGATAAAGAACTGAAGGGATGTTTCTACGAAGTGAAGGGAACAGAGGTACGTGTTCCTTACACAGAGAAAAACCCGACAACAGTAAAGGAAATGAAAGCAAACGTTACTGTAGCGGATACAGCAACAGTATCCGTATTAAACGGTGGAGCAGAACTGGCAGATAGCGATGCAGTTGCAGCCGGAATGACACTTCGCATCACTGCGGAAGACGGCACAACAAATGATTTTGCGATCACACAGAAAAACGAATACAACTGGACGTTTGATTTTGTAAGAGGACAGCAGGGAAATGTATGGTTCGGACAGATAAAGGACAGCTCCAGCGACTGGACCAATATGACAACCATCGATTCGGACGGATGGCCAAACTGGGCGACTCATACATATTATGGTCCTGGTATTGATGCACCACAGGGCACAAATACAACAACTAATGCCAATGTTCATGGTCTGCTTTCAGCACCGCCGAGCACAGATATCTCTACAGCAATGGCATATAGAGTACCAAAGAGCGGAACCGTATCATTCAAAATCAGAGATGGCGAGCCCTATCTTCGCCAGGATGGAAATAAAAATGGAACAGTTACCTTGAGTCTTTATGTGAATGGTGAAGAGAAGAAGAGCTTAACACTTGAAACCAGTAGACAGAAAGTTGGTAACTGGGAACAGCCTGAAGAAATCGCAGTAAGCCGTGGAGATATGATTCGTGTGGTAACTAAGTGTAATGGTAACCCAAGCAAACCATCCGTTCACGTTACCCCGATCATCACTTATGTAGATAAAGCTGCAGCAGATACAGAAGCACCGACAGCACCAACAGAGGTAACAGCAACAGATATTACAACAACAACAGCAAAAGTTAACTGGACAGCATCTACAGATAATGTAGGCGTGGCAGGATACAATGTATACGTAAATGATTCTGAAACTCCTGTAAACGGCGAGACACTTGTAACAGGAACAGAATATGCACTGGAAAGTCTTACAGCAGGAACAGAATATAAAGTAACTGTAAAAGCAGTTGATGCAGCCGGTAATGTTTCAGAAGGAGCTGTATATACATTTACAACAAAAAATGCGGCAGATACAGAAGCACCATCAGCACCGACAAATGTAGTAGTAACAGATGTTACAACAACAACAGCAAAAGTTACCTGGAGCGAAGCAACAGACAATGTAGCGGTAGTTGGATATAACGTATACTTAAATGAGAAAAAAATAAATGAAACACTTATATCAACTACCGAATATGATTTAACTGCTCTTACAGAAGAGACAAATTATTCAGTAAAAGTAACTGCGGTGGATGCAGCAGAAAATGAATCTGAGAGATCTGAAGCAGCTACATTTACAACACCAAAAACACAGGATACCGAAGCACCATCTGTACCGGCAGGTGTAGCAGCATCAGACGTGACACAGACAGGAGCAAAGATTACCTGGACAGCATCTGCAGATAATGTAGGAGTAGCCGGATATAATGTATATGTAGATGAAACAAAAGTAAATACGGACAAGCTGGTGGAAGGTTTAGAACTTGAACTGACAGGCCTTGCTCCGGAGACAGAATACACAGTAACCGTAAGTGCAGTGGATGCAGCTGGAAATGAATCAGGAAGATCTGCAGCCTTCACATTTACAACACTTAAAAACGAGGAGCCTGCCCCGGAAAAACCATCCGCTCCTACGAATGTAAAAGTATCTGAAATTACACATACCACAGCAATTGTTACCTGGGAACCGGCTGCGGAAAGAGCGATGGCACCTGGATACAATGTATATCTGGATGATAAAAAACAGAATGAATTGCCTATAGAAGGAACAGAGTACAAGTTGACTGGCCTTAAGGTAGGAACCAGATACAATGTAGCCGTAACAGTAGTAGATGTAGATGGAATAGAATCTGACATAACAGAAGAAGTAGAAGATACATTTATAACAAAGGCAGATAAAGAAAAACTGCAGGAAACTGCAAAAGATGCAGACAAAGCTCTGGAGAACAAAGATAAATACACAGAGGAATCTCTGAAAAATCTGGAGGAAGTCTACAAAAAGTATCAGGAAGTACTGAATGGTGACAATGTAACTCAGGAAGAGGTAGAAAAAGCAAATGCCGAAATCAAAAAAGCTTTCGATGAACTGAAAGCAAAAGACGATGGCAAGAAGGATGACGGCAAAAAAGACGACGGAAAACAGGATGATGGAAAACAGGACGATGGAAAGAAGGAAGATCCAAAGAAAGATCCGACTCCTACTCCGGGACCTGTAACACCAACCCCAACTACAACACCAACCCCAACCACGAGTACTACACCACAGTCAGGCGCAAAACCTGCAGCACCTTCCGGCAATACCAACACAGGAAGCACCAATGCAGGTGGAACAACCACAGGCAGCACATCTACAGCCAGAGCTGCAAAAACAGGTGATACAGCCAATGCAGCAGCCTGGTTATTTACCCTGGCAGCATCTGCGGTTGCAGGAACTGTTGTTGTAAAACGTAAAAGAGAGGATTAAGAATGTCCCACTCTTGAAGGATAAAAATAAGTAATTAAAACAGACAGGAATCAGAAAACTCTGATTCCTGTCTGTAACATCCAACAAAAAGGAGAAAAAAATGAGGAAAAAGACCCTTTCAGCATTTCTGGGATTGGTTCTTGGCGCTTCTACCATATTAGGCTCTATCGGTGCAAATCCTGTACCGGTATCCGCAGGAACGGATGGAATAACCGACAGCGAATGCACAACCACCGGAACTGCAGAACCGGCATCAGACGAAGTTGTACCGGACGCGAACCAGTACAAATATCAGAAAGATGAACTGGCAGCATTCTGCCATTTCGGACCGAATACATTTAATGAAATTGAGTGGGGAGAACATTACGGAAACAAAGCACCGAACGAAATCTTTACATTGAAAGATAACTTTGATGCAGACACACTGGTAAGCACATTAAAGAATGCAGGATTTAAGAAAATTATTGTAACAGCAAAACATCACGATGGTTTCTGTATCTGGCCGAGTGCATATACAGACTATGATGCAGAGGCAGCAGGGTATAAAGGAGATATTCTTGAGGAGATATCTACTGCGTGTACAAACTATAATATGGACATGGGACTTTACCTGTCTCCATGGGATATTCATGAGCCATCTTACGGATATTATGATGCCAATGGAAAACCGACAAGCAAGGAAAATGACGTATTAGATTATAATGAATATTATAACAATCAGTTAGAAGAAATTCTTGGAAATCCAAAGTACGGCAATAACGGACATTTTGTTGAAGTATGGATGGATGGAGCCAAAGGAAGCGGTGCCAATGCACAGGACTATGAGTTTACAAAATGGTTTGATACAATCCAGAAACGCCAGGGAAAAAAGGCAGGCAAGGATGCTGACTGTATGTTGTTCGGAGCTCAGGCATATACAACCGTTCGCTGGATCGGAAATGAAGACGGTGTGGCTTTTGAGGATACCTGGGCAAAGTCAAATGTCAATTATGACAATAATACTATTGATAGCAATGGAAGTACACCTTATTCCAAAGGATATGAAAATGGTAATAAATGGACAGTTCCGGAGTGTGACGGACGTATTACATCCGGATGGTTCTGGGGAACCCAAAAATGTACTCCAAAGACAGTTGCACAGCTTGCAAACATGTATTTTGATTCTGTAGGACACAATGCAACTATGCTTCTGAATGTACCGCCAAACAACAAAGGTACAGTAGATCAGCCGATCCTGAACAGAATAAGAGAATTCGGTCAGAATGTGGAAGAGTCTTTCAGAACCAATCTGGCAAAAGCAGAAGGAACCACAATTGTAGCATCTAATGTTCGTGGAAACGATGCTGCATTCAAACCGGGAAATGTAGTAGATGGAAATGATGCCACATATTGGACAACAAATGATGGTACAACAAGCGGAAGTCTGACCATTAAATGGAATACAGCGAAGAAGTTTGATGTGGTTTCTATCGAAGAAGCAATTCAGAAGGGACAGCACATCAACAGTTATAAAGTTGAGTACAAAGCATCTGACGATGCACAGTGGCAGACACTGAAAAGTGGAGTAACTGTTGGTGCAAAGAGACTGGTTAGAACTGCACCGGTAGCAGCAACTCAGGTTAAGATCACAGTAGGAACAACCGATGGAAAAGTTCCGATGTTAAGTGAAGTTGGTGTATACAAAGCAAGTGAAGGATTCCAGCTGGCAGGAGCAGCGCCGGAAGGTATGGTAACAACCAGCGTTAATGATAATAGTTTTACATTCAGTACAGGTTGGAATCCACAGACAGGAAGCCAGTATATCAACGGACAGAATACCTGGTCCGATAGAGCTGGCGCAAACTTTACTTATAAGTTCCACGGAACAAAAGTATACCTGATGGGAACAACAGACCCGGGTCATGGTGCCGCTGATGTTTATATTGATGATCAGTTGGTAGAAACGATCAATACACATGCGGAAAGCAGATCTACAGGAGCAAAGATCTTTGTATCCGATGATCTGGAAGATGACAATCACACATTAAAGCTTGTAGCAAAAACAAATGCAGCAATCGGTGTGGAAGCAGCTTACGTGATCAACAACGGTGGCGTTGGAATGATTGAACTTGAGAACTCTGCATACACAATGAATGAAGAGTCTTCACTGGATGTAAAAATCAAACGTGTAGGTGGAACAAAAGGAACAATCACAGCTAAGATTCAGCCTAACCCGGGAAGTGCAATTCAGGATGATTTTAATACAGAATTAGCTCCGGTAGTTACTCTGAATGATGGAGAAGCTGAAGTAACTGTTAAAGCAGCAGAGACAAGACGTAATACGAACATGACCGGCGATCGTGTATTTTCTATCGAACTGACAGAGAAAACACCGGACAATGCAATCATTGGTTTCAACAGTTCTGCAAGAATCACAATCAAAGATGCAGATGGTATTACAAAAGAAAAACTGAACACTTTAATTACTCAGTCTCCTGACAAAGCACAGGAAAATCTGTACATGGAAAAAGGCTGGAGTGCATATGCAGAAGCACTGGAAGCAGCAAGAGCAGTTGTCAAAAACGAAGAAGCAACAGAAGCAACTATCAGAAATGCATACATAGCATTGGAAAATGCAAAGAAAGCACTTGTAGCACGTGAAAAGTATACAGAAACTGACAGATTCAAATTCCCATGGAAACCGGGAACAAGCGCTAAGCTGGAAGCAGAATTTGCGACAGAGTTAAATAATAGCAATGATGAAGATTCGGATAAGGATTGGCCGATGAGGATTGCGGATAACAACGATGCAAGCAATGGAAAATTTGTCACAGATATGGCATTCAGGGATGTTCTGAAATATGCTTATCATGCAGACAAAGCAGGCACCTATCATGTGGTTATGAGATATCGCAGTGGATCCGCTGAAAATGCCAAAAATGGTATTAAGATAACAGAAGAAACTGGAAAGATCGCAGAAAAAACAGTTGTAGTTAACCCGTCCAAAGAGAATGGAAACGTTGTTTTCGGAACTGTAGAGTTTGATATTGAAGTAGTAACACCCGGAGATGGAATGATTTCTATTACAGCCCCGGATACCAATAAGGGTCCTGGAATTGACTACTTCATCATCAGCCCGCGGAATGTTACGCTGGGATCTTTTGACATCACAGCTACAGCAGGTGAAGGCGGAACCATCACAGCAGATGGCCTTGCAGAAGGCAAAGTAACTGTTACAGAAGATGAAAGTGTAACATTTACGATTGCACCAAAAGCCGGATATGAGATTGCAGACGTAAAAGTGGATGGAACATCGGTAGGAAAGAAAACTACTTATACATTCGATCGCGTAGATAGCACTCATACAATCGAAGCAACATTTGCATTTACGAACTATACAGCAGAAAATCCATTTGGATTCCCGGGAGAAAAGGGAGAGACCAAGACCCTGGAAGCAGAGCATGCTACAGAACTGATCAATAGCAACGATTCAGATTCGGATCCGGATTGGCCGCTTACTATTACTTCTGAAGACTGGGCAAGTAATGGGAAATTCCTGAACTGTATGGCATACAAAGATTATGCAAAATATGCTTACACAGCAGTAGTTCCCGGAACCTACACAGTAACAGGTACTTACCGTGCCGGAGCGTTAAACAAACTTGCGATTTCTGAAGCGGACAATAAGATTGAAGCAGCTCAGGTTGATTGCCCGTCAACTAAAGAAGGCAACGCACTTACTGTGAAGACATTCACGCTGGATATCAAAGTGACAACAGAAGGAGCAGGAACCCTGATCCTTACAGCACCGGATACAAACAAAGCTCCACAGCTGGACAAACTGGATATCGTGCTGAAGAGAACTGCAGACGAAGCAGATCTTACAGAACTGAAGGAGGTACTTAAAACTGCAAGAGAAAAACTTGCAGAGGAAAATGCATATACACCAGTATCCAGGGGAGAACTTGAAACTGCAGTAAATGCAGCTCAGGAAGTTTATGATAAAGCAGGCGTTACCCAGGATGAAGTAAATACTGCAAAAGCAAATGTAGAAGCTAAGATTGCTGCACTGGTAAAGAAAGCAGATAAATCTGCACTGATCAATGCAATTAAACTTGCAAATGTCAAAACAACGCAAGAGGACAAATACACAGCTGAATCCAGAGAAGTTCTTAAACAGGTGATAGATGCAGCAGCTGAGGTAGTGAATGACGAAAATGCGACACAGGAAATGGTAGATGTTCAGACAGCCGCTGTAAAAGATGCCGAAGCTAAATTAGTAGCAATCAAAGTACCGGTTAACAAATCAGGACTGGAAACTCTTGTTTATCAGGCAAAAGAGACTGTGAAAGAGACAGAAACCTATACCGTAGAATCTCTGCAGGCTCTTCAGGCAGCCATTGAAGCAGCTCAGGCAGTACTGGATGATCCAGCAGCAACACAGGAAGAAGTAAATGCTCAGACTGATGCATTAAATGCTGCAATTGCTGCATTAGTTGAAAAACCAGTAGTCGACAAAACAGAACTGCAGACAGCAGTTGCTGATGCAAATAAATTTGCAGCAAGCGATGAAAACAAAGAGAAATATACAGAAGATTCCTGGAAAACTCTTGAGGAAGCCATTACGGTAGCACAGGCCGTTCTGAATAAACCGGAAGCAACACAGGAAGAAGTAAACGATGCTTTAAAAGCTTTAACAGATGCAAAAGAAAATCTGAAAACAAAAGAACCTTCTGTTGAAAAACCGGGGAAAGCTGAACTTGAAGAAACTGTGAATGATGCGAATGCATTTGTTAAAGGATTAGAAAATCCGGAAATGTATACGGAAGAGTCTTTGAATGCCCTTAAAGAAGCAATTGCAATGGCAGAGGAAGTGCTGGCTTCTGAAACTGCAACACAGGATGAAATTAATGCTGCAATGCGAAGAGTAAAAGAAGCAAAAGAAAACCTGGCACAGAAGAAACCGGCAGTTGCTACAGAAGCTCTTGAGAATGCTATTGCAAATGCAAGAGAACTTGCTAAAGACACAGCAACTTATACAGAAGAGTCTCTGGCAGCTCTTAATGCAGCTGTCGACGCAGCACAGAAAGTACTTGAGGATGCAAACGCAACACAGGAAACTGTAGATAAACAGACAGAAGCTGTAGAAGCAGCAATAAAAGCACTTGTAAAAATCAAAGTATCGGCTGAAACAGATAAACTTAAAGAAGCTGTAAAAGAAGCTGAGGAACTTGTAAAAGACACAGAGAAATATTCCGAAGAATCCCGGAATGCTCTTACAGATGCAATTGCATTAGCACAGGAGGTACTTGAGGATACAAACGCAACACAGGAAACTGTGGATAAAGCGCTGGAAGCTGTAAATGCAGCAAAAGAAGCTCTGGTAGAGGTAGGAAATCTGAGAAATGTTGTTGATGAAGCAGCAAAACTGACAGGCGAAACCAATAAGTACACCGAAGATTCTGTGAAAGCTCTCCAGGCAGCCATTGACGAAGCCAAGAAAGTACTTGGTAATCCGAAAGCAACTAAGGATGAAGTGGCTACTGCTTTAAATGCTGTAAACAAGGCAAAAGAAGAACTGAAAGTAAAAGAAGCAGATAAGAAAGACGAAGAACCTAAAAAAGAAGAACCTAAGAAAGATCCAACCAACGAGAACATCAACAACGGTTCCACAAATGGGGGCACTAACAATGGAACTTCCAACACAGGTTCCGGAAACAATGGAAGCACCACTACACCATCCGGAACAAAAACTGTAAGCGGAAACAATAACTCCGTAAAAGCAGCCAAAACCGGAGATACAACCAATGTAGTCGGACTGGTAGTTCTTTGCCTGGCAGCCGGAGTTGTTATGGTTATGGTGAAGAAAAAAAGAGCTCACTAATTAGGATTAGAAAGCCTGTAGCTGCCAGGATACTACGCAGTTACGATAATTTCTTAAGCAGGCGTTAACAGATCGTCTCGGATGCGGAACTCAGATGCGCATCCGAACGGTCTTGGATTAGTTGGCAAATAGAAAAGAGATGGAGTAAACATGTTTGCATTTATAATTATTTTAATAACCATGATATTTTTGGCTTGTGCTTTTGGGGCTTTCTGTTTGTGTAAAGAATCCATAAACTGGAGAAGCGAACAGATGGGGTATGATCTGGAAGAGAGTCTGAAAAGCCAAAAGAAAAAGAATGCAGGTATGCCGGAAATGGAATATACAGGCAGCAAGGCATAAAAATAACGCCATCGGATATGGTATGCTCCCCGTCAAGAGGACAATAAAAAATAATAAATTTTTGTATCGTCAG
>OLOP01001029.1_pt1 | contig 19482 bp, 15 predicted proteins | sample 1672381 | NCBI WGS metagenome assembly OLOP01 (sample SAMEA3136678, study PRJEB25190) | human gut metagenome | biome: human gut; feature: human-associated habitat; material: faeces | place: Austria | collected 2013 | reverse complement strand
TGATTTTGTTCTCTGTATGTACATTAGCCGATATGTCGCCGGATATATCTACCACAAGAGCCGTGCCCTGCCAACTCCGCAAAGTCGGAATCAGCAGGGCACTTGTCTTGCCTGTGCCGGATGGCCCCATTACAAGGATGTGTCCCTCGTCCTGTTCGGGGGAATAAGCCAGCAGGCCGAATTTCTTCCCCAACAACACGCCCTGTGCCTTTTCTTTGTGGCGATAGACGATGTTCCTGCGGGCAAACGGGTTGGGCAGATGATTAGCCTGCCCACGCAGATACACCAGCAGTGCCAGCACAACCAGTAGAATCACCGTAGCGCCATATAGATAGCCGTTGATAATCCATACAATCTGCTTCATGGTTGCCCCTTAAAAGTGAAGTCCCTGTTCAATTTTGGATTCTCCAAAATACAATGCGGGACGCTCTACTTCCTGCTGGTATTCCTGCTCGCGCTCGGCTTTCAACTGCGCGACAGTGCGGTTGCCGCCCTGCTGTTTGGTTACGCCGGTCATAATATGAGCATCTTCCAGACCATGCTCGTCCAGATAGCGTTGCAGGTCAGGATGAAAATTGCGCAGTTCGCGACGGTCAAGAATATCGTTCGCACAGATTTTATAACCCTGCTCGTGCTTCGGGTCTTCGACAACAGGCACGAAACAGAAATGTAAATGCGGCTGGCCACCCTCGTCATCATGGACGATAGCCTGCACGACATTTTTCTCACCATAGCGATTTGCTAAGAAATCGTATGCTGCGCAGAAAAAGTCATCATAACGCTCCGGGTCTAAATCCTGCGGAGCCGTCACGACCCAGCCTGCCATAACCTTTACGTCATCGCGGTTATAGCAGTACAGTTCCGATTTTCGCTGCAAAAAATAGTCATACTCGGTCATGCCCCTATCGGGGGACAGAACATAGTCCTGCCCCTGCCGAGACGGGTCTATGTCAGGATTGCCGGAATGTTCGATTTCGCGGCGATTGTGCCGCAGTTGATTGCGGACTGCGCCCGCTGAAAACTTCTCTACACTTGCCATTGTAATCTCACTTTCCTTTACGGGGTTCATGTCCCCTCCGCCCACGCCTTGAAATGCCCTGCACAACGAAGCAGTGCATTTAGTCGCGGACTGATGTGCCATACAAGGTATGGCAGTTTCCCCGGAAACTCCCACCGCCCTTGCGGGCTTACCTTGCCAAAGGGGCGTGACCCCTCTGGACTCCCCGCTGCCGACAAGACCTGCTTGCCGTCAGTGGGGGCTGCGGCCCCCATCGGAACGACTTTTCGCCGTTCCTGCCCCTATAAGATTGGCGGTGCCCAAGTTCTGCACTTTCGCGCAGAATTTCAGCACCGCCCTTGCTGCGACCTGTACGCCTTACTATCGCCAAGGCGTATCAGGTCTTATTTTTTACGCTTTGGAATACGGCTCCACTGTCCCAGTGCATCGCGCTCAATGCCAGCGAGGAAAGTGATGCCCTCAAACCAATTAAACGGAACATCCGGCTCACAACGATATGCAAGCGTTGCAAGCACATCGTATACAGCCTTTTCAAACCAAAGAACATCCCAATCGGCAAAAATGTCATCGGCCAAGCGTGCACCATCCAGTTTGCTGCAATCGGTGGGAACAGGCTTTCCCAGTACCTCGTAGACTTCGACAGCCGACTCCCATAATGCCTCATCGTTTGAGATAGAGCAGCTGTCGTGTTTCTCATGCAGGTGGTAACGCGCAAAGATTCCCTGTAAGCGTTCCGAATCATAAACAGGGCGTGTTCCCAGTGCTCTGATACCGCGCGACATGGATTGCTTGATTTCCCATGCGTCCAGCGTGCCATTTGCATTGCACTGAAGAATGAAAGCCGCCTCCGTGCGGAACGGTTCCGTCACAGGCAGAAATTCGTTTTTGAGCGCAATATTGATAAGCTCACCAATTTTCAGCCCATACAATTTTGTTGCGAGAGCGATAAGCGTATCGCTCTCCTTGTCCGATATAAAATAGCGGTTCATAAGAACGTCTCCTTGTAAGCAGAAATACAATTTGTTATGTAATACGATATGTATATAATAACATCGAATATACTATTTGTCAATATGTACATATCGTATTTTTATAAAAATAGTACGGTACGCCGCTGCGGTGGGACGGGGGAAGCGTGGCCCTGCCGCTCGGAAAAGTATATAAGCCCACACCCTTTAGTCAACAAACTTTCACGGCATATTCTCGCACTTTGCGGGGGTGCTGCGATATTCCATGATTTGTTGACACAGGGGCGTGGGCTTTACTTTTTCTCATCGCCGGCAGGGGCCAAACCTGCAAACCGCTTCGGCGGAGATTTAAGAGTAAACTTTTAAGACGAAAGGACAACGAAAATGAAACAGACGATTAAAACGAGCCGCGTGGCAGGTCAGTTAGAGAAGATGTTCCGAGCACTTAATAGCCGATTCTTTGGCGGTGAACTGCCGGAAGTCGTAATTAGCCTTAAAAAGACCGCAGGCGCGTATGGACATTTTACAACAGGCAAAGTCTGGAGGGCAGGAGAGGAACGGCGCTACGAAATCAACATAAGCTCTGCCAGTTTAAATCAGGAGTGCGCGTTTCTCGCTGGTGTATTAGTCCATGAGATGGTACACGAGTATTGCGCCGAGCACGGCATAAAAGACACCAGCAATAACGGGGTCTATCACAACAAGAATTTCAAACACATCGCAGAGACCCACGGTCTGGAAGTCGAACATCATCCTAAATACGGCTGGACAATTACCAGCCCCGGTCTTGAACTTCTGGATTTTGTGGAGGAACAGGGCTGGCAAGATTTCCAGATGGTTGAGAGCCTTAATCTACTGGACGTACTCGGAACGCTCCCCAAGGGCGGGAGCAGAACCAAAAAGCCCAGTAGCACCCGCAAATACATTTGCCCCAAATGTGGCAATAGCTGCCGAGCGACGAAAGCAATCAACATAATCTGCGGTGACTGCATGGAAAAGATGGTTGTTGCCGAATAAATCAAAATAACAGCGATAATGGTCGAGTGAGAGTAGACCGCCATTTTTATATGTACACTTTTAAAGGAGCTTCACAATGCAATCCGATTATCATTCCTGCCCATACGAACCAGATACCGGCGTTCCCCCTTGCGGGGAAATGGCCGAGTGCAAAACCTGCACATGGTGCAGTCTTGCGGCCACTTCCGAAAAGTAGAACGATGGCGGCGGTCACACAAGCGACCACCGCCATCATTTCCAGTATCAAATTTAAGCTATGCACAAGTAGTATTAAAAGTGCTTGCTATCGTATGACAAAGCAAGTATACTATCAGTATCAAAATTAACGAGCCTTAGAGGTGACACCTTCATGCAGATATATGGCTACTGCCGCATTTCCACACCACAGCAAAATATCGAACGGCAAGTACGCAACATTCTGGCAACGTACCCAACCGCACATATCATCCGAGAAGTATATACCGGCACGACCTATCAAGGCCGCAGAGAATTGGATAAATTGCTTCACACCGTGCAAGCAGGAGACACTATCGTTTTTGACAGCGTATCCCGCATGAGTCGCAATGCAGACGAGGGTTGCCAACTATACGAAAACCTGTACACCCAAAATGTAACGCTTTGCTTTCTCAAAGAACCACACATCAACACGGAGACTTATCGCCAGACCATCCAGCGGCAAATCAGCACCCAGCTGAAAACCGGCAATGCCGCTACCGACAGTTTTGTATCCTCGGTCATTGCTGCACTGAATCAGTACACCGTTGACCTCGCCAAAGAGCAGATACGCCTTGCCTTTGCTCAAGCTCAAAAGGAAGTTGACGACCTGCACCAACGCACCAGAGAGGGAATGCTGACCGCCAAACTAAACGGCAAGCAGATAGGGCAGGAACGTGGCCGCAAATTGGTTGTCAAGAAAGCTGCCGCTTGCAAGGATTCCATCAAAAAGTACAGCAAGGATTTTGACGGCACACTCAGCGATGCAGATTGCATTAAACTCATTGGTATTGCGCGGAATACGTATTACAAGTATAAGCGGGAATTGCGAAACAGTGTCACTGCATAAATTATTTTGGGTTTATCTTCTGGACTTTCGTTTTCGCAGAAGCAGTATCGAATGACGTATTTAGCATCACATTCCTTCCATTATGCCCACTATATTTTATCCCTTGATGGAACATTCTTTGACAAACTGAAAAAGGCATCTTTCAGCGTTGAAAGATGCCTTTTTTATAATCGCTATTACCTTTTAACTCAATTTAACAGTGCCTTAATCCTCTTCATCTTTCTTGATTTCTTCATAATCCGGCATATGGATAGAGTGAATACCCGCTTTTTCTGAAAGGTCCTCAACGAATGCCTTGAATCCTTCATAAGATTTCGGAATTGCTATGTTCTTAATGTCTTGTAATGCTTCCGCGCGGTCGTTCCATTTTTCGTCAGAGGGCTTTTTATAGGTATCTTCTTTGCACACCTCTAAAGATATTCTTTCTGACTCCGTATCAACAGAAATTTCAATTCTTACTTTTATCGTGGACGGTTTATCTTCGTCTTCAATGCCTCCTCGAATGGAAATCTTCTGCCGAAGCTTATCTTTTGCCCCACTATTCGAAGCGTCTTCTGAAATCACCAATTTAATGTAGGGCATAAATGATTTTTTCAGAACTAAATCCTTACAATTCATATAAAAAGCGCCCTCAAACGCAAGCATAAACGTATTCTGTTTCTGTTAAATGTGTTATATCGATTCCGTGTGTGTCCATTTTCTCAATGTCTTTGTGATTTTCGTCAAAAAACAACTTTAACGTAAATGCCGTTAGACACTTAGGAACTCTCGCAAAAAGGTGATTGCATTTCCAATCTATTTCCATGCTGTGCGTAATATGAGTACCCTCAATCTTTTTATATTGTATTTTTCCTAATTTGACATAGATGTTGTTCAGATACTGACTATACTCAAGGAACTGATTTGGACGTGTTCCCAAGTATTCTCCAACAGGCAATTTGTCATATTCGGCTAATGCTGATTCTGGAATCTCTTTAAGCGTATCTTTTTCATTTTTCCAATCAATTGTGTAAACATACACATTTGAGGTACCGTCACTTAGCACATCAGCTGGAGTTGCAACACCATTTATCATTTTGATAAGTTGTGGCAAAGATACTGGATATATTATCCATCGCTCATAAGTCCGAAATTCCGTGCAATTGCAAAAATACCTTTGTCCGCTGTCATCTATACATACGCATAGCAAAGGAATTCCATCATACTCTAGTAAGCTTTTTTCGATAAACAAATCCCGTTTGAAATACTTTTTGAAGTTTGTCCCTTCAAAAAGCAAGGTTTCCTTACTATGCATCCTCTTCATCTCCTTTCACAATAGAAAAATTCGAAAGAATTTCATTTTCAATGTTGATATCGTTAAAAATCCACCAATCGACATGAGATGTATTTGACTCTTGTTCTCTTTCTGAAGTTTTTTGGCTATAGCCCGATGTCTTCGTTATAGTTCCCTTACAAATTTTCCCGTTAGGAGGATTTTTCATTGCAAATTTCATCACTTGTAAGGCATCTCTTATATCCAGAAAGCATGATGTTGAATACGTACCGATATCTTTCTTTTTGATTTCTGAAATTTTACGTTTTCTTTTCCCGTAGTTTATATATGTCGACTCAAAATTAGAAGCGTTCAATTGACCATCATACAGCACCCTGTATACGGGTGTCATTTCCTGCTTACACGCTCCTGCGGCAATCAATGCTCCTTCAAAGCCGTCCGGGTATTCATTTGGATAATGTTCATTCACTGCTCTTCATCCCGTTACTATTTATTATATGTATAGTACCACATAAAATTATTCTTTTCAAGTGTATTAATTATCTACAATTTCAATCGCATGTCTTATATCAGCAATCAAAACCATTATCACTATCCTTTGCCTTTCAATACTATAGTCTTTACCCGCATTTTAAGCATAGTTTTTACCCACATGAATTGTTAAGACTCTTTAAAAGTGCATTTATAAAAGTTACAGTTTATCGTCACATATTGACTTATATTCTTTTCTATATTACTATGATACAGGGCGTTCACCGAAGACCAAAAAGACAAGTTAAGAATCCACACGCAGGCCCCTCCGCCATCCGGCTCCGGGGCCTGCTTTCTTTTTTGTTTCCAATCCTCTCTCATTCTGTCCCATGCGGGAAAACATGAGATAATGCGTTGATTTTGCTTGGTGTGGACTTGGAATGTTCTTGGAGTTGGCTTGGAGATTAGGCGGATTGCGAGCGGAACGGAGTGGAGCGAGCGCCTTTCCGCTGTCTTGATTTTCTCTGCGCCTTTCTGGATTTTTTCGGGTGTCCGCGCATATAGTACGGTCAATGCAAAATCGGAAAATGTGGAATCCTGTTTTGCCTCTTAATACGTCTTTATGCCATCACAGCGATAAATCCATGAGGCAAGCAAAATTTCAAGATTTCCCAAAAGGCACACTGAAATTCCACTTTTTCCAAATTTCGCTCTTTTCAATTCGATTTTTGGAAAATGTGGAACGAGGTTTGCCCCAGAAGGGCACAGGTGATTTTCTTTTTTCTTCGGTGAAAGGACGCCCCAAATTTACAACAGGGAGCGTCAAAGAAATGCGAAAAAAAGTCCAAAAAGAGCGCTGTACCAAAATCATGCTCACCAAATGTAAGGCTGTCTGCTGTCTGTATGACAAAGTGCAGCTTGCCGCCGCGAAAATGCTGGATGCAGAACCGGCAATTTTTCAATTTGAATGTAATGTTCCTATCCTCTGCAATGATATTCCTGCCAACGACTTAAATCTTCCCAGCGAGACCTACACCACAGATTTTGTTCTGCACTATGACGATGGGCACACGGCAGTCCGTGAGGCTGTCTTTCGGTCTTATTTAAGCCGCCCCTCGGTTGCTGAAAAGCTGGAACTGTCCCGCCGATACTGGCAGCAGCAAGGCATCTCCGATTGGGGTATCATCATCGACAAGGAGGATACCAGCCATGAGGAATCTTGACATCCTTGCCGCTGAAAGCGGCGAACACGTCCGCGTTTTGCTTTGCAGAGAAGAGCAGAGCTATGTTGTCAGCTGCCAACACTTTCGGATGCCGTACCCCGTTGCATCGGATTTGCTTGCAGAATTACAGCCCGTCCCTGCCGAAACATACTCTGTTTTCGTTCTGGACGAGGACATCACCAACCGCCAGCGCGAGGGGCGCAATCGCAAGCTCGACCTGATTGCGCCGCTGTTGGAGGATGCCTGTATCTATGATAAATCCCATCGCAACGAGGTTGTCCGCCAGATTGCTGCCGCGCATGGCATTGCCCGCCGCACGGTACTCCAATACCTTTGGCGCTACTGGGTCTACCAATCTAAAAATGCACTTTTACCCGCAGAACGTCCTACGCCAGAACAGCACGAACTTACCACCGATGAAAAGGCCATCCGCTGGGCACTGAACAAGTATTACTACACCCCACAGCGGCAGAGCTTGCAGACCGCCTACAAGATGATGCTGCGGGCGAAATACTGCGACACACACGGTACATTGAAGCCAGAATATCCCACGTTCTGGCAGTTCCGCTATTTCTTTCGCAAGAACCGCGACCCCATCAGCGAGACCATCAGCAGACAGGGGCTTAAAGCCTACCAGCGCAATCACCGTCCGTTTACCGGCTCGGTCTGCGATTACGCGCATACTATTGGTGTGTACATGACTGATGCCACCATTGCCGACATCTACATTGTCAGCCGCCTTTCCCGCAAACCTATTGGCCGACCTGTCATTTACACAATGGTCGATGCCTACAGCCGCCTGATTACCGGCGTTTATGTTGGTTTAGAGGGCGGGCAATACGCGCTGCGTCTGCTGCTTCAGAACACTTTTACGGACAAGGTCAGTTTTTGCCATCAGCACGGGATAGACATCGACCCGCACGACTGGCCGAGTCACCATCTTCCTACCAAAATTATTACAGACCGAGGCGGTGAGTTCACCAGCGGTCCGCTGGAAAACCTGTGCGAGAGTTACCATATTGAGATTGAAAATCTTCCTGCATACCGTCCGGATTTAAAGGGTGTAGTTGAAAAACTGTTTGATTTGGTTCAGAGTGCCTACAAGCCGCTACTTAAAGGCAAGGGTGTCATCGAAACCGACACACAAGAACGCGGTGCGCCGGACTACCGCAGACAAGGCACATTGGATTTAGAGCAATTTACCGCCGTTGTTCTGCGTTGCGTCCTGTTCTACAATGCGAAATCTGTACAGACAGGTTTTACCCGTACCACTGCTATGATAGAAGCCAACACGCCGCCGCTGGCAGCAAGTATCTGGTCGTTCTGCGAGACACAGGATGATTGCCCTGTGCATGAGGCCACAGACAAAAAGCTGCTCTATACGCTGTTGCCCCGTGCCGAGGGAAAAATCACGCAACGCGGTCTGGAAATTTTCGGCCTGCGTTTTTCAAACTGCACTTTTAAAAAGCGTTTTGTCGCTGCCGGTCTCGGTGGACGGGAAACTGTACAGGTTGCCTATGCACCAGAATGTATGGATACTGTTTGGCTATACGAGGATGGCACTTACTCGGCTTTTGACTTGGTGCAAAAAGCCTATCTGGGCAAATCTCTAGCAGAAACTGCAGACGCACAACAGCTTGAAAAAGTAGAGCGCACCGATTGGAAAAAGCAGGAATTGCAGGCACAGCTTGACCTTATGAGCGATATACAAGCCATTGCAGACCGTTCTGAACGCACAATGCCAGACCGCAGCAATATCAGTAGGCAGATACAGCGCAACCGCAGCACAGCCCGCAAGCAAGAAAGCGTATCTCTGATGGATTTACTGACCGAGCAGCAGGAGGATGATTTCGATGCACGCTGATTATATTGCAAATCCGCTCTATGACAACAATCCATTTATTGAAGCCCTACCTCCAATGCTATCCGGCAGGGCCTTGATTCATGCCCTGGCGGTTATCCCGCCCTATAGCGATAATGACCGTGACCGCAGCACCGGGGAGCGTTTGCAGCTGTTGTCCTCGCTATATGAGTTTTACCAGCCCCTATGCATGACGATTGACTTATACTGTGAAATCTACACTGCTATGCAGCATTGCTATGGGCAGTATTCAATCCACAGCGAAACTGCCGCCATGCAGAATAGTTACTCGCTGATGCACGGCAATGCTCTTGCCGCATCCATCGGCGGCGGCAATTCTTTCTCTGTAGTCGGCGTGTCGGGTCTTGGCAAGTCAACCGCCTTGCAACGTGTATTATCGTTATATCCGCAGGTCATTGAGCACACTGAGTATCATGGGCAAAAGTTCTACTGCCACCAAATCCCGTACTTGGTTGTGCAGACCCCGCACGATGCGTCCATTAAAGCACTGATACTGGATATTTACCTGCAAATCGACAGTTTGATTGGAACCACCTATCAAAAAGATGCCCTATCGCGCAGGTTGAGCATTGATGTTCTTGTCAGCCAGCTTAACCAAATTGTGCGCGTCAATCATATAGGGTTACTGGTGATAGACGAGTTGCAGAACATTACCTATCATAAAAGTGATGGCGGTATACGCTTTTTGAATTTTCTCGTTCACCTTATCAACGGGGCAGGGGTAAGTGTCTGCATGGTCGGAACACCGCGCGTTTTGCAGGTATTGCAGCAGGAGTTTCGCGCCGCACGGCGTACCACTGGGCTTGTCTATGACCGGCTGCCCAACGATAAGGAATTTTCATTGCTCCTGCATGGGCTATGGTATTATCAGTACACGCAATATGTCACCGACCTGACTCCAGAGCTTACAAACTGGCTATATCGCAAGACACAGGGCATCCCGGATATACTCTCCAAATTGCTGTATAACGCCCAAAAGCAAGCCATCCTTGACGGACGCGAAAAGCTGGACTTAGAGGTTTTTGAAAGTGCATTTATAAAAAATCTGGAGATGGTGTCAGAATACATAAGCGAGCTTTCCGCCAAGCCCATTGTTAAGCGGCAGGCAAAGACCACGCCGGAGGTGTCTGTAGGTTTTGTAGCCCCCACCAAGATTGTTGGAAACGATATACGGGTGCTGCTCAAAAAAACGAAAAAGTGCGGCGAATCACCTGTATCTGCTTATGCTGAGTATATCAAGGGCGAGGTAGCAATATGATTAGCTTCTTTTCCTCGCCGTACCCTGATGAACTATGGTACAGCGTCATTTGCCGCTACCATGTTCACAGTGGCAACTACTGTGCTAAGCACACCCTGCGGCAGCTATATGAGGACAATTTCTGTGCTCCCAGTCTAATGCTCTGCGGGCCTATAAATACGCTGTTGGCACAGCTTCCGCAAGGGTTCTTGTCTGCAAAGGATGTTGTAATGCAGCACACATTTTATCCCTATTACGCGCGGTTTTTCCCTACGCAGCGTAAGCGTTCCACCTATGCCTATGTTGTCAATGGCAATCCATTAGCTGTACATCGGATGGGCATTTCACAGGCTAACGGGAATCATTGCTCTATAATGCGCTATTGTCCTGCGTGCTACCAAGAAGACTTGCAGTTGTATGGTGAGCCTTATTGGCATCGCAGCCACCAACTGCCAGATATGCAGATTTGTACCAAACATCGTTGCTGGCTGGTCGATACCGATGTCACATACAACAGCACACGGCAGCAGGAACTATTTCCTGCAACATTCACCATGCGGCTTAAAAAACAGCCAGCAGAACCCGTACCGGGCTGTCTGCTGGCGTTAGATTCATTATTGCATGATACTTTAGATTCAAGTTTTGATTATCGTGACGGCTCTGTTTACCACGCCGTCCTTGACTGCGCATTACGTTCCCGTGGCTGGCGCTCCCTGACCGGGGGACGTACATACGCCACCAAAATCGAAAATGCACTTTTAAACCTATATGGCAGTTATGTTCCTGCGACTGACATATCCGCAAAGCAGCTGCACGCCACACTATGCAACAAGTCCGTTGCGCCGCGATATGTTCTGCAACTTGCCGTTCTGCTGAGACTGACGCTCTATGACCTGCTGCACGCACCCGATGCCGTGCTAGACTATAAGACCGAGATGAAAGAAATGTATCAATCAGGAGCCAGCATGTACCATATAGCGCAGCTGTACGGCACGGATGCAAAAACTGTAGCGCGATGGGTGAAATAGCAAGTTATATTACATACATATCCAATATGCACAAATTTTCAACTACATTTTCGGCAGAGAAATCACTTTTGAACTTTTCTTTCATCTGTCATCTGTTCTAATTATCCGTTATAATATGAATAATTGGAGTCATCCCATTATCTAAAGGAGTTGACATTATAATGCCAAAAAGTGACTTTGAAAAAATCGTTGCGCAGTATGCTGAAATGATGGCCACTGCTGCATCCATAGTTCCCGAATGTGTTGACCTTATAAACAATTATCGCAAAAACAATTATGATGCCACCACTAAATACATAAAAGACATCTGTATGGGAAAATATGAATTGCAATATCTCCTTGGCCTTGGGGGCACTCAAATGCAAACCGTTACAGTTGGTATGGCCGCGTTTTTGTGTTGTGGTAGCAAGCATGATAAAAACTTCTTAACTACAATGGTTACCGCATATTCCAATAGTCCCAAAATCATAAAGTTACATCTTCTCCAAACTGAAATTTACAGTCTTTTCATTGATGTACTGAAAAAATGTGCAGAAACCGGTGCCAGAGCTTCACTCGATATTCAATCTGGGAAAATAAACGATGAAACCAGAGCGTTTGCTTTTGCTTATTTTCTAAGTGTTGCTCCTAACAAATCTTTTGAAGAGGCTGTTATCCGTACTTTTGTCGAAAGTGATGTTCGCTCTGCAATCGTCCCTCCTGCAAAGAAAAGCTCCCGTTTCGCGTATTTAATGCATACAACAGTAAAAGATAGATTTCATGACAAGAATCTAAAACATATCCTTTTAACTGATGTACGCCGTCCCAGCAATGGGAGAAATTTCAGCCTGTACAACAACGAAATCGCAAGCAGATGGGAAATCAATCTAAAGTCATTTGGTGGGACACTCTCCAATGATGGTATGCTTAATGGTGGCTCGCTTGAGGAATTTGTCCTTACCAAAGCTGACGTTATGGCTATTGCTTCCGTTGCATACAATGCTGTTCACCTTGACGAAGAGCAACTTCCCCTTGAAGAAATTTGGGCAAGTTGCGATGGCGACAGTTCCAATGAGTATGATTCTGATGATGTCGAGCAGGCAAAAAGGCTACGGCAAGAATTTGAATACGCCTTGTTCAATGCAACTTATTATCATTATCTTTGCAAGCAATGCCGCCGTCAATCTTTGAGCAATTTAAACAATTATTTCTTTAACCCACAAGGCTTAAAGCTCGATGCTGAACTCAAAAAGTGCAATAGGCAGATTGAGCGGGACAAGGCGCTTATTCAGTCACAGAAAGAAGTCCTTGAATCATTAACTGTCCGCGCCAATGTTGCCGAGAAATCCGCAACTGAAGCCCGTAACCGTTATGCAGCTATCCAGTCTAAAGTCGAATCCCAGCAAAGTAAAATTGATGTGTTGCAGAAAGAGCTTTCTTTGCTGAGAGCAGAGAACGAAGAACTCCGCCACATATTGCCTGCTCCTGAATCACCCAAGTATGCTCCTGCCAAAGTGGAACCCGAAATCAACTATGCTGATATGCTTGCGGCAATATTCACTAATAAGAAGATAGTCTTTATCGGGGGCCACCAAAACATTATGAGTAAATTCTCGCAAAAGTACCCCGATGCAGTGGTAATTCCTCATGATAAGGCTGTATTAGCTAACCAACCGCTTGAAGCTGCTGATGCCGTACTCTTTAAAACGGATTCTATGGGACATAAAGAGTACAATCCCATTAAAGACCTTGCAGACCGCCGCAACATCCCCATCGGATATATCGGAGATTTTACCTCTCTTGCTCTCGTAGAAAAAAGCATATACGAAGAATTAACAAAACTCGGCCTCTTGCAGTAAAGTAATGACGCATCTATAAAAGCAAGCAGATTCCTGTAGTCCGTAGGAATCTGCTTGTTTACTTTTATTTATCAGTATGTTCTATGCTGCCGCTTTCTCTTTTCCCGCAGTATCCTCCCGTTTTTTGCCATTCTTACGAGATTTCCGCTTCTCGTCATACTCTTTTTGAACCGCAGCAAACTTATCCGTAAGTACCTTTTCCTTGCGGCGGTTTCCCTTAATAACCATAGAGGGGTTAATCCGCCAAACACAATCAAGTTCCATTGCCGCAAAGCCTTTATCTGCGAGCGTATCCATCGCCCTCTGTACGGTGGCTTTCGAGCAATTTACATTTACTGCAATTTCTTTCATCGGTCCGATATATGTATTGTTACTGGTCTGCATTGCACACACAAGGAAGTACAACACCTCGGATTCCTTGCCGCCAAGGCCGGAAAGCGTCTCAAAAAATGAATCGAACACCCTAAAAAAGTCACTTTTGACATTGCCCAAACTTTCCGGCGTTGGGTATTCTATCGGCAAGAACACCGGGTCATTGCCCGCATCATCGGTAATAATCAAATTGCTTAATGGGCGTTTAAGCAGCGTATCATACTTTGACATCAACCGCGCCTGAACAATAGTATCGCCCTTTACCAACAATCTCGGATTGAGCATCCAAATCCGCTCGTTATCGGTCTTTGCCAGCATATCTTTTTCGGCCATCTTTTTAAAAGTGCTCCGAACTGTTGTAACATCGCAGTTCAGCTTTCTGGCAATGGTCTTACAGGCTCCAATAAATTCATTTTTTGTGGGCTGCGTCTTTTGCAGGATATATGCCAGTACCTTACTTTCTGCCGCTGAAAACGCTGAAAGCAACTCAAAGAATTTTTTGTCTGCTTTCCAGAAGTGTTTTGCGCCGTACTCTGCCTTGTGTTGCTCGTGCTGTAGCTCTAATGTCTCGCCCGTTTTGGAATTTTCCAGCACGATAGTTTCAATATTTTGCTTATTCATTTTTTTCATTGTATTGCTCCTTTGATACTTTAGGGGTGATTCCGTGATACTTTGCGTATTATTGGAAAATGTTTCCATGCGAAATATCTGATTATATATCGCTATATTTCACATTCCTGCCGTTCACAAATGCCAAGTCTCTCTTCTTATCTGTTCAATGTTAATTCATTTCATGAAATGTCATTGATAAAATAAGAAATGTCGCGGGAAACATACAGCCAACCCGTAGAATTTCTGCTGCCTGTCGGTTGCCTCTTATTTGCTCCTATAAGTTCACGCTTCGCGGGCAAAATAGGAAAAAATAAGAGTCGATAATGAGCCTCTTATTTGTTCCTATTATTTCGCGCTCCGCGAGATAAATAGGAAGCTATAAGTAATCTCTATGGGGGTTGGTAACTGCCTTTACCTTACCGCTGCGGCTTGGGGAACGTACCCACTCCGCAGTCAGCAGTTTGTGGCTTTCCCATAAACACTATACTCAGGCGGGGTGTTCTTTTGTCCGAGTGAAATGTTTCTTGTGGAGGGGAACATCCAGACCATCCCGTAAAGTCGCGGCAGTGGGTAAGTTCCTTTTGTTCTGGACTGAACGCCCAGTTACCGTAAGCGTTTTCCTCGACATCGGAAGTTTGTATCTTCCGGCAAGTAGAACCTTGACACGTTGCAACCATTTTGCGATTGTCAGCCATCTTAGGGTTGCCGATGCTGCTTGTTATTTTGTTTTCAAGGTACAAAAAAAGGAGCCAGTACAAACGCTGCTTACACTATCCCCGTAGAGATAATGTCGCAATTTTCGTACTGGCTCCTTAGAGCTTTACCATTCAGTATGATTATTCAGTTTTAGATTAACGGACACCCAACAAGTCTTTATACACTTATCGAGTTTACATTTATATTATACCACAATTTTGCACAGAACGCAAGTGCGTTAAAAGAATCACACAAGCCCGAAGTATTTGTCAAAGAATGCTTGTAATTTTGTAATAATGCCATCCTTTTTAGCCGTTCGGTTGCCGCCGCCAAAGCGCGAGACCGGCGGCAGGATGCGGTCAACATCTGTGCCGGTAGTCTTTAATATGCCGTCACGGAAAGAGTTATCCACAAACTTGCGCGTTTCATCCGGCTTGAGCTTTTCCTCCGCGATAAGTGTATCAAGGTCGGTTTTCTTTTGCTCGGTGACGAACTTTATCCAGTCGTCATCTACCTTGGTGGCCGTATTGACGGTTGCGATAAAGTTTTCAATCAGGTCTTTCTTGCTGCGCAGCTGCATACTGGAGTCCACGGCCTTGCGGATGTCAACAAGGATTTCTTTATCCTCGCAGTTGCTATCGTGATACTTGGCAACCAGCATAAGGATATAGTCAATGTTGATTTCCACCTGACGAATAAGTTCCATCTCAAAGACTATATCGTCATTGATGACTTCCTTATCTGGTTTTGGAGGCCGCATTTCATGATAAAGGTCAAGATAGCGGCTTTGGTAATCCTGCATATCACGCGGGGCAAGCAATTCATTGCCTGCAAAATCATCAAACGAGGTAAGGATATTCCGCATTCGCAGTATTGCGCCAAACAGCGCGATAAAGTCCTTTTTGTTTTGGTCTCCCACAATCGGCTGGCCCAACGGGAACTTTGCTTGCAGTTTAGCAATCAGTTCTTCATAACCATCATGATGTTTGCCGTCCTCGTCATAGCCATCGTAATAGGCTTTATAGTTTTTCAGCAGAACGATACTTCCGGCTTCACGGTCTCCAAATAGTGCTAAAGCGTCATTGGTTTCCTTTTCCAGATTGCGGAAGCAGACAATGTTGCCGTATGTCTTTACGGAGTTCAAGATACGGTTCGTGCGCGAGAACGCCTGTATCAAGCCGTGCATGGCGAGGTTTTTATCCACCCAGAGCGTATTTAGCGTGGTAGCGTCAAAGCCCGTCAGGAACATATTAACGACTATCAGGATGTCAACCTCGCGGTTTTTCATCCGCAGGGAAAGGTCCTTATAATAGTTCTGGAATCTGTCGGCCGAGGTGTCATAATGCGTCTTAAAAAGTGCATTATAATCCTTGATTGCAGACTCCAAAAAGTCCCGCGAGCTTGCATCAAGCTGGCTGGTATCATCGGAATTTTCCTCGCCCAGCATGCCGTTTGCATCTTCCACGTCCTCGTTGGGGGCGTAGCTGAAAATCGTTGCCACGCGCAGGCGCTTTGCTTCGGGCAAGTCCTGCATCTGGCGCTTAAATTCCAGATAGTACGCCTTTGCCATCGCAATCGAGCTGACCGCAAAGATGGAGTTAAAGCCCGACAGGCGCACGCTGTCCTTGACTTCTGCGACCTGCCCGCGTGTCTTATCGGTTGCCACGGCCTCGATATTGCGCAGCGCACGGAAAGAATACGTTTTACCGTTGCGTTTTGTTTTCTGGTCGAAATGCTCTAAGATGTATTTGACGATTTCCTTTACACGGCGCGGGTCAGCAAGTGCTTTTTCGGTGTCGATGGCCTTGACCTGCTTATCACCGATGCCCGCCTTGCGGTTGACCGTATCTACATAGTCAATGCGGAACGGCAGAACGTTGTTATCGTTGATAGCATCAACAATCGTATAGGTATGCAGCGGCAGGACTTTTTTGCCGTTGGCATCAGGCTCACCGCCAAACGCCTGCGGGGTGGTTTTCAGCGTAGGTTTGCCGCGCGTACTGGCATTGGCCGCAAAAATCGGCGTGCCTGTAAAGCCAAACAGGTGATAGTTCTTAAAATACTTGGTGATGTCCTCGTGCATATCGCCAAACTGGCTGCGATGGCATTCATCAAAAATCAAGACAACGTGCTTTTGGAAAATCTCATGTCCCTTATTGCGGGAAACAAACAGCGCCAGCTTTTGAATCGTTGTAATGATGATTTTATAAGTATGCGGATTGCCTTTGGCGTCCCGGTCTTCCAGCTGGCGTTGCAGCACCTGCGTGGAAGTATTGCCGTTGGCCGCTCCTTTTTCAAAGCGGTCATATTCTTTCATGGTCTGGTAGTCCAAATCCTTGCGGTCTACCACGAACAGAACTTTATCAATATAGGGGAGATTAGAGGCCAACTGCGCCGTTTTAAAAGAGGTCAGCGTTTTGCCACTGCCCGTGGTGTGCCAGATGTACCCGCCCGCGGCCAGCGTTCCCGTCTGCTTGTAGTTGGTCGAAACCTCAATGCGGGACAAAATACGCTCTGTGGCCGCAATCTGGTACGGACGCATCACCAGCAGCAGGTCTTCGGATGTGAAGACACAATACTTCGTCAGGATGTTCAGCAGCGTATGGCGGGCAAAGAACGTGCGGGTAAAGTCCACCAAGTCGGGGATGACACGGTTTTTCCCATCAGCCCAAAAGGACGTAAATTCAAAGCTGTTGCTTGTCTTTTTGCCGCTCTTTCGGGTCGTTCCGGCGCTCTCTTTAATGTGGCTGTCGCGGGTCGTGTTGGAGTAGTATTTCGTGTTCGTACCGTTGGAGATAACAAAAATCTGTACATACTCATACAGCCCGCTGCCCGCCCAAAAGCTGTCCCGCTGGTAACGGTTGATTTGGTTGAACGCCTCTTTGATGGGCACACCGCGCCGCTTTAGCTCCACATGAACCAGCGGCAGACCGTTTACAAGAATCGTGACATCATATCGGTTATCATAGTTGCCGCCGTTCTCCACATATTGGTTGATAACCTGCAAGCGGTTGTTGTGGATGTTCTTTTTATCCAGCAGCGTAATGTTGACCGTAGAGCCGTCCTCGCGGGTCAAATTCTGAATGTTGTCCTCTTGGATGCGGCGAGTCTTTTCTTTGATGCCATCGTTCGCGTTGGCGATTTTATCCTTAAAGAAGAAGTCCCATTCTTTATCCGTGAAAGTATAGTTGTTCAGCAGTTCCAGCTGACGGCGCAGGTTCGCCACAAGGTCAGCATTCTCATGGATAGGGAGGTAGGCATAGCCCTGCTCCTCCAGCATCTTGATAAATGCCTGCTCCAGCGCAGCCTCGCTCTGGTAGGCATCAGAACGTTTGCTTTGCGGTTCGTATTCTGTTACAACGGTACTTTCATTACTGGCAGCAACTACATTGTAAGTGCTCATGCTTTATCTTCCTCAATTTGGCTTTTGAAGTTACCTTGCTCTGCAAAGAATAAAATGCCATCGACAAGTAACAGGGCCTTTAAGAAATCCATTCTTGTATATGTTCGATGTGTTCTTCCATGCTGTAGCCAGTTTCTGTTTAATAGGTCTTCCTCTTTTTCTGTAAAGGGTTTTCCATTAAACATCGTTCCAGTTACCGCATTCAGCCCCGTATAAACACACCAAAACTTTCTATCTAATCCAGTTAGTTCCTCATTATTTGAAATACGTTCTTCAATTTTCTTTATTCGTTTTTCATAATTAACGCATCCCTGCATATCCGATGCGTCTGCAAGCACACCATCTGCCAAGGAAAAAAGTCCTGTACACGCAAGTTGATAATGCTCTTGCTGAAACGCCGCAATGATTTCTCCGTAGAAACTTTGATATACTTCCATTCCATCATGCTGTTTAAGTGCTTCAATCAACGGAGAAATATGTCCGTCTTCATAGTAGTACCTATCAACCGCCCGTACAATATCAGGTTCCTCACAAAATTTCTGCGCCAATTCTAATGTGAAATCATCTGTAAATACAATTTGCGCATTTGCCATTTTATCTACTGTTTCTGCCCAAAGCGCAAATTCCCCGAATATTTTTCCAATTTCAATCAAACTCGGAAGAACTTGGACAACTGTTTCTCTAAGACTTGAAACAGCGTCAGCGAAAGCCTTGAGTCCTGCATAAAGTCCATCTGTATTTATGCTATCGCCATTCACAATTATCCAGCTCCTTAAAAGCTAACAGTTTGTCTCGATAGTATTCGTATTGCTTTTGCCGTGCCTCAATTTCAGCAGGGAGGCCGGTGGTGAGGTCGTTGCAGAGGGTGTCAAAACGGTCAAGGATGGCTGCCACTTCCTTTTGCCTCTCCATTGCGGGTAAATGCACCATTATTTTTCCTACAACATTACTCATAAGTTTTGCGTTCCCCATTCCCGCACTGACATACTTTTTTGCTTCAACCGAAAGATAATAATACAAATATTTAATGTTGACGCCTTCTTCTTTTACGCCAAGCAGTCCACATACGTTTGTAATATTAAACTTTCCATTTCTAATAAAAACAGTCCCCGCGTTTGCACCATCAGTTGTCCATGTTATGTACTCGCCATCATACATAAATGTACTGATTTTACCCAACAGTCCACCGTTTTCGGTTTGTGAGGAATACACCGGGTATATTCCTTCGTTATCCCGTATAGTGTCTTTAGATATTACTTTTCCCCTTGCAATATTGCAAATGTCAGAAATAGGAACAATAACATAACCAAACACATACTGCAAGAGCTTAATTATGCTCTGTCTGTCTGTCTGTCTGTCTGTCTGTCTGTCTGTCTGTCTG
>OLOP01000976.1_pt1 | contig 20275 bp, 16 predicted proteins | sample 1672381 | NCBI WGS metagenome assembly OLOP01 (sample SAMEA3136678, study PRJEB25190) | human gut metagenome | biome: human gut; feature: human-associated habitat; material: faeces | place: Austria | collected 2013 | reverse complement strand
TGCGCCCAGCGCGGCCAGCCGCACCCCCAGTGCTTGCCCTACCGGCCCGAACCCGGCCAGCAGCACGCCGCTGCCCCAGAGCGTCTGGGACCGTCGCGCCAGCAAAATGCCGATGCACCCCTCCGCCGTGGGGATGGCGTTCCGCACGGTCAGCTCCTCCCGCGTGAAGTAATCCACCAGCTCTACCCCGGCCTCCCGCGCGATCTGCTGCGCCTCCGCCGACAGCTTCCCGCCCAGCGCCAGTGCCCCCGGCTTCGCCGCCCGCAGCAGCGCGGCAAGCGGCGTCCGCGCCTCGTCCAGCGGGAGCGGCAGCAGGATGTAATCCGCTCGTGCCACCTCTTCCGCGCCGCACACTTCGTACCCCGCCCGCGCCAGCGCCCGGCCCGCCGCCGCTTGCCGCGCGTCCCCGCCGATCACCGCAAACCGTTTCCGTTCCTCCATGCCCGCTCCCCCTCCCAAGGTTTACGACAGGCTATGCAGGGAGCCGCCAAGATGTGAAACCGCGCTTGACTTTTAGGCCCAAGTGCATATAATAGAATTAACGAATGTAAATAAGTCTCCATGGAGACACGTAAGCAAACAAGAAGCCCCCCGGTATCGCTACTACCGAGGGGCTTCCTGTTTTTAGTGCTTACCGCCCTTGAACTGGTCGTCAAGCCACTTGCAAATATAGTAAGCCACTATACCTGCTGCGACGGACAGAACGAATGTAAACACCATCTCCATGGGGATCACCTCCTTCCCATGAAAATGAGAGGAGTGGAGCGGCATTTACAGAATATCACATTACCAGCCAAATTTCAACAAAAAAGCACTGCGCCCTAAACGCAGGCGGCAACTCCCTACCGGACGGTTTTGTTTTTCAAACACAACGCCGGGAGGGCGACTTTTGCAAGTTTTCCCTTCTCGGTCGTTTTTTACTTCCGAAAAGGGGGAATGTCACATGACATTATCTGAACTTTTGACTCTGCTGGCCCTTGGCATCAGTTTGCTGATGCTGATCGTCACAGTGATCTACGACACGATCGATATCGTGCTTCGCCTCAAAGAGCTTCAGACCAAAAATAAGCAAAAGAAATGACCGCCCTCGCTTAGCACCCGTTGGCGGTCATTTTCTTTTGACTTTCCGATAGGGAGCCAGCCGTTTGCGGGCCAGCGCCTTTTCTATTTGTAGTATAACCTTCCTACGTCCAATTGTCAAGCGTTCGACTTGCTTTGGGCGTTTCTTTTTGCGCAAAAAAGCCCCGGAATGAAACCGCAATGTTCATTCCGGGGCTTCGTTGATTCAATGGGTCATTTGGTGCAGTTCAAAGGGTATATTCAGTGATGCAATGCCCAATTTGTTGTAGGAACTTATTAGTGGTTTACCTTCTGGGTAGGAGTCTTAATAACTGCAACAGTGTACGTAGTTCCATTGATAGTGGTGTCTGCAAAGCCAATCAGCGACACAGCGCCATCAATTGCTTCGTACTCAGTACTTCTCTTAACGGGGTTGAAAGTATCACTGTTCAAAAAAATCGCCAAAGCATCAATGCCACTATCCAGCGTATTATACAGCTTGCTGTCATACTTTACCTTCGGAGCGTATCCAACCAGATACTGATTGGTAGTGTCATCACCTGCAACAGCCTTCTTAATCTCATCTGCCTTAGCAACGCGCTGGCTATTCAAAGTGGAGTCATCTTTGACATCAGTTTCCAGAATCTTTGCAACGCTCTGTGCCTTTGCCTTCATGTCAGAATCAGCCTTAACAGACTCAATCTTGACATCCTTTTTATCCAGAGCCTCTAATGCCGCCGTAGTCTTCAGCGTATCATTGAAAATCTTAATGACTTCCTTCTCATTCACAGAAGTGCCACAGCCGGTCAGGACTGCCAGAGCCATAACGCCAGCGAGCGCAACGGCCATGAGTTTCTTAAACATTTTCATAATCGTATCCTCCAAAATAGTTTTCACACTGCACCCATTCAGGCGTTTTCTGTTCGCCTGATTTGTTAAGCTCATATTACCATTTTGTCACCATTTATTCAATACCCTTTTTAATTTTTGTTTCATGTGACAATTTCAGGTGGATTCTACTGGGCATTTTGCTGGAGGTCAAAGGAAAACGGGCGGACAGAAAAAGCCCCTTGGCGGGGGGTACAGCCAAGGGGCGAATGCCTTTTGCAATGCTTTTTTCAATTACACATATTGCATCGAACCTACATTAACTAATTCCAAACTCTTTCATCAATTCCGCGCGGCTCTTTTCATCTTCAGAAGCCCTCTTTACATCGTCAATGCGATTCTGATCAAGAAGCTTCTTAACCAGCAAAGCCATTTTGTTTTCACCACGGCTCTCGCCTTTCACAATGCCTTTTTCAATGCCTCTGCTTTCCACTTTATCAAGCACATCACACATATTGCGTGGGCCTCCTTTCCTGTCATCGGTGCTGGTATTATATGCGTCTTCAAATCGGTGGTCATTCGTCATGATGCTCAACAACTGAAGCGTTTCCTGCACATGCGTCAGATCCTGTGAACTTGGCACATAATCGCCATTCTCTCTTTTCTGCACAAAGTAGTCTGCAACCACCTTGAAATCGCTTTGGAACAGCTCTACCTGCTCACGGTTCAGATACGCGATCTGGAACAGGTTGATTTTATAATCGTTGACGTATGGCTCAAACTCGTTTGGAACGTTCAGCCGTTCTTTCAGAGAAAGCGGCCCGCTCCACGGTTTCTCATGACCAAAATAGAGCACCAGCGTCACGACTGGGTAGCGGCTTCCTGTATCATGATCTCCCAGAAGCTGTGCCCGATACTCTGCACCATCATAGCCTATCACTCGGAGCGGCATATCCGGGTCGGCTGCAGTCTGGTTTTCAAAGCCGATACACGCCACCCGGATATTACCGTTCTTCCATCGTTTGGCAACGTCACGTTCAATTTCATGGAGTCTTCCATCTGCTTTATAATGGGTACGTGGAGCCTGATCTTCCAATTCATCTGCACCTAAAACTTGCTTTCCGTTGAATAACAGCACGTTTACGATATCAGAGAACACATCATTGTAGGATTCCAGAATCTTTTCCGACGCGTCTTTTTCTGCCACAGACTCACCGCCTTTCTTTTTCTTATATTACCACAGCGCACAGATCGAATCAATCATATCCATGTAAACTTTTCAACACCTTTAAGCTGCACATTGCTGGCTGTCAGTGAGTCATAGAGATGTTCAGCATGGTATCACCTCGCAGATATGAGTCACTTGCTATTGTTGTACCTTCTTTTCGCCCGCAAAACAAGACGCAAAAAGCCCTCCGGCTTCCTATCACAGAAACCGGGGGCTTTGTTCGCTTTATTGGTGCTTTCTCAAGCCCTCACGCAATACCTTGCGGGGATTTTTGATCGCAGCCTGGGCGGGCGATAAAATTGCAGAGTTCTCCTTTCCAGAAATATTATTTCACTTTCCGTTGCGCCCGTGGTTCTTTTTTGTAAGCCCCCGCGTATGCGGGGAAAAGCCGCTCAGGAAGCGGGTCTGCTCATCGGCGTTGGGATCACCCCCGCGCATGCGGGGAAAAGTTGGCGACCATGCAGTAATCGGAGTACATCATAGGAGCACCCCCGCGCATGCGGGGAAAAGCCATTGCAGCCGCAGAAGGGCGACGGCCCTGCGGGATCACCCCCGCGCATGCGGGGAAAAGCCCCGCGTGTCCTCGCCGATAGGGCGTCAGATGGGATCACCCCCGCGTATGCGGGGAAAAGGCGAGGTCGAGGCCGGGAAAGAGAGCGTAGACAGGATCACCCCCGCGTATGCGGGGAAAAGAGGTCGCTGTCCTCGTCCAGCAGGGCGAAGATGGGATCACCCCCGCGTGTGCGGGGAAAAGATCCGCGCACGTCTCCATCCGCGCTTTCTAGTGGGATCACCCCCGCGTATGCGGGGAAAAGAAAGAAAGCGCTGCTGTACGGCGACTGGAACAGGGATCACCCCCGCATATGCGGGGAAAAGTCGGTTACATACATCCGTTTTGCCATGGCGTCGGGATCACCCCCGCATATGCGGGGAAAAGGAGCGCTGGCAGGGAATTTGGAACAGCGGCGTGGGATCACCCCCGCGCATGCGGGGAAAAGGCAATGTCAGTCACTACCATGAACAAGAGCCAAGGATCACCCCCGCGTATGCGGGGAAAAGAATGGATTGTTTGGAATACTGAACCGGCAGAAAGGATCACCCCCGCATATGCGGGGAAAAGCTTCGGGTCTGTCCTGCCCTCAAAAACCCAGTAGGATCACCCCCGCGTATGCGGGGAAAAGCAACTGGCAGTAGTTGTGTTAAGCTTAACTCACAGGATCACCCCCGCGTATGCGGGGAAAAGCCGGAACGGAAAGCTCCACGCCGACCTCGGCTAGGATCACCCCCGCGTATGCGGGGAAAAGAAACGGACAGTCGCCGACAATGTTGCTCCGCAGGGATCACCCCCGCGTATGCGGGGAAAAGAACGCTATTTTGTCTGGCAGGAAGACGGAACCGGGATCACCCCCGCGTATGCGGGGAAAAGTGCTCCGACCATATCGACAAGGGTATGATTGAGGGATCACCCCCGCGTATGCGGGGAAAAGTCCGGGAGTTGCTTTTTTCTTTCCATTGTGCTAGGATCACCCCCGCGTATGCGGGGAAAAGTATCCGAGCGTATGTAAAAATCTGGAATGAGTGGGGATCACCCCCGCGTATGCGGGGAAAAGATGAAAAGGGCACAGCCGTTGACCGGAAGGCTAGGATCACCCCCGCGTATGCGGGGAAAAGTGCAAGATTGAACCGTCTACCATTGCAAGAACCGGGATCACCCCCGCGTATGCGGGGAAAAGAGACAGAAATTACAATCGAAGGGGCGTGATAAAGGATCACCCCCGCGTATGCGGGGAAAAGCCGGACAGTTTCCGCGAAACGATCTTTGAAAAGGGATCACCCCCGCGTATGCGGGGAAAAGGGGGTTTTGTAATTATGACTGCTACTACTTTAGGGATCACCCCCGCGTATGCGGGGAAAAGACTAAAAAGATCCCGTAGCACCGTGCCTCCTGTTGCTATTGTACCGCTGTTTCCTTCAGTTTGCAATAAACCTGTTGTATCAGACGGCAGTCCGGCAGGGCGCGATGCTCCACTTTTTCTACCAGCTGAAAATGCTGTGCCAGCGTCACCAGCTTATAATTTGCGATCCTTGTAAGGTTTCGGCGGGCAAGTTGTGCAAGGTCGATCTGGCGGTTGGTCGGTGCCGGAAAGCCATATCGTTTGCAGGTCATGCGCAGAAACTCCAGATCAAAGGTAATATTATGTCCCACCAGTGGGTCTTTGCCAATAAACAACAAAAAACTATTCAGCGCTTCCCGTGGTTCTGTTCCCTGCTGCAATTCCGCAGCGCTGAGTCCTGTCAGGGCTGTGATCTCTGCCGGAACGTTTTCTTCCACGCAGACCAGCATGGTCAGCTCCTCCACCGGTACACCGTCCCGGACCCGCAGCGCTCCATATTCGATGATGGAATCGGACGCGGCTTTCAGGCCGGTGGTTTCCAGATCGATCACGGTGTAATCGCCTGTGCTCGGCTTTGTTCTGCCCGCTTTCCGCACCATTTGCTGCTGTGCCGCTTTGCTGAACCCGGGTTTCAGGTCGATTTGGTTTTGTTCGGTCTGCGGCAGCGGTCGTCGCATCAGTTTGATCCCGTCAAAGTCCACGGTTTCCCATGCGGTATTGTGGGTGCGAAAATCCATCCGCTGCTCTCCCGCCGTGGTGAACACCAGTGTTGCCTGTCCGTTTTTCAGGTTCTGACACACCCGCTCCCACAAGGCATCCCGCACGCGGCTGCTCACATTGCCCACATAAACGCCCGTGTTGATCTCGCACAACCATTTGGACAGATCCCCGCGCAGTTTTGGCGGGCAGTTCGTCATGGTGAGAACTACGATGTTTCATCACCCTCTTCTTCAAAATAATTGATGCCGTTGGCCACAGTGCCCACTTTGTTGTCCCACAGATAAACAGCTTCCGGCTCCTGTTCCCGCTCATCCGCATTCAGGAGCAGATACCGGATATCGTGCACCATGCGCTCCAGAATATGATGCTCTACCATGGCATTCCGCACCCGGCGGCGCACTACGGCCGGCAGGTCGTCCGGAGCCTGTGCCGCCACTTCAAAGGCGATGGGAATGGTCACCTCGGCCTTGTACAGGTCGGCAATATCGTACACAAAGGAGCACTCGTGCCCCACATGAACAAAGCCAAGAGCCGGGGCGCAGCCCAATGCCACGATCACCGCGTGCGCCAGACCGTACAAACAGGCGTGCCCGGCAGAAAGCGCCTGATTGACGGCATCTCCCGATGCAAAATCCTCCGGGCGGTACAGTCGGCCGCTCCACGGAACACCGGTATCCTTGGAAGCTTTGCGGTATACCTGCCGCACACGGCTGCCCTCGCGTCCCCGCAGCTGCTGCATAGTCAGCCGGGAGATATCTTCGTCCGGGAAACGGAGCTGATACATCTTGCGTACCACATCTAGGTGCTTGCGGGTGTTGCTGACAAGCTCTGCCTGCCGCAGCAACAGCTGCGAGTGGGTGGTCAGGGGACGGCCATGGGCGTAATACCGCACACCGTGCTCACCTACCCAGACAGCACCCACGCCCGTGTCACCCATAAGTTCCATGGCACGGTGGGTTACCCGTGTACCCGGCCCCAGCAGCAGCACCGAGATGCCCGCCGCCGGGATCTGAACGATCCCTTTTTCGTCTGTAACGGTGATTGCGCCGTCCTGTCGGCCAAGGGTGCAGTGTTCCAGATACAGAAAGGTCATCCGGTCTTTCACCTGCGGCAGTGCCTGCAGGTCCGGCCGGATCATGCCCGGCATCTCGTCCATCTCAGTTTCCTCCGCGCATAACGGTCATCAGTCCAAGGCCATAGGCCTTGCCGCGCCCCATGCCCTGACACAGCAGTGCCCGGAACTGCTCTGCATCGGTCACCTGCAAAATGCCCTCATAGGTCACTGCCAACAGGGTCACCGGCCGGGTGCCGTGCTTGGCAAAGTGCTGCCACTGCACCCGGGTCACGGTAAATTCCTCCTCCCGCAGGGCAAAGCCGTGCTTTGCGGCGCGCTCCAACAGCCACTGCTTCTGGTACTGTGTCGTGCAATGTGCGGCTACAGTTCCCCGCGCTGCGGGGTTTTGGGGGTCTTTGCAGCTTTTTGTGGGGTTTGCAGTCAGCCGAAACTGCCAGCAGCTGCCCGGCTCCACCCGCTGCAAAAGCGGGTCGTAGCTGCGGGTCTCCGCAGCCGCTCCGGTGCCAAACTGCTCCACCACGCCGGACAGCTCCGGCGCATCCTCGCTGAGCAGCAGCAGATACAACCGCTCTCCCAGACGATCCAACCGCCACAGTCTGCGGCGGCGCTCCCCTGCAAAAGCGCTTTCCACTGCGCCATGCAGTTTTTGCGGTGCCGCCAGCGCAGCCATGGTGCTGCGACGGGTGAGATCGAGTTCTACCCGTGATAAATACATTCTCTCGCCCCCTTTTTACAATTCCCGGAACGGATCGTGCTCCGTAGTCTCCGGGCTGTCCGGCACTTTCTGCCAAAGCTCCCGTACCGAGCGGTAGCCGTACTGCCGATGATGCGGGTCAAAGCTCACCGGCACATCCCGCTGCGGAGCTGTGCCCGGCTCCAGCGGGTCGGCGTCCAACAAGATCCGGCTCTGCCGTCCCGGGCACAGGGGCGGTTCCGCTTGCAGCACCTCCTGCAAGCTGCCCGGGCGTACTCCCAGACAGAGCGGCAGGGTAGGCGGGCAGCAGCGGCGGCCGAGATACAGCGGAAACGCCGGGTGCAGCAGCGCCTGCTGCAGCTGCTGCAAAAGGGCGGCATCCTCGCTTTCAATACCGGCCAGAAACACGGCGTCCTGCAAATAATGGCGGTAGGTCACATAAGAGGTCTTTTCATCCTGCGTCTTTGCCGTGTGGTAGTCCACCAGCAGCTGCCCTTCCCGCTCCACGCGGACGCCGAACCGCAGCCCGGTCAATCGGAGCAGTGCTTCGCGCTCGTCCCGCCGCAGCCCCAGAGCTGCCGCCAGCAGACCGATCACGCCGCTCTTGGTGGGTTCCCGGCCCGTCTTGCGGGTCTCAAATTTTGAGTCCGCACCCCACGCCTGCAAAGGCGCTGCCATCCGAAGCAACAGCGTTGCCATTACCCCACCTCATTTCCGGCAAGCGCATCCCGGACAGCCTTTTCCAGTGCGTCCAGCATAGCCTTTGCCGTCTGCGCCGGGGCCAGTTCCTCCAGCCCGCTGCCAACGGTAAAGCTTTGCGCCGGGGCCTCGGCAAAGCTGCTGTACATCTGCTGCGCATACTGTGCCAGTGCTGCTTTGGAAGGCGCGGCGTAACCCTGCGCACTGCGGGGCACGGCACGCTCGAATGCGCCGCACAGGTTCACCGGCTGATCCTCCCGCAGGGTCACATATATCGCATCCGGCAGAGTGCGGTTTGCAAAGGTGTTCTGCTTGCCGGTGGGCATGGAGAAGAGGAACGCCTCACCAAAGGCCCGCACCGTTTCCGCGGCCTGCGCTGCACCCAGCCGCCCGGCCAGCTCCATCACGTTCACTGTGGCATAGCGGTACAGGGTGGAGGAGTTGTACTCCACCGTGCCCAGATGGCCTGCACCGGCGTTGTCCTCTACTTGACAGTCATCCACGGCGGTAAAGTAATCGTACTCGTTCTGCACGGCATGGGTGGAGATACTGTGCGCCACCTGCGCAGCGGCGTCATATTTCAGGGAAGCTTTTTGCGCCACCATGCGGCCAAACAGCACCATATCTGCCGAAGGATTTTCTATCAACGCCTCTTCATATTCTTCATCTTTCGTGCATCCTCCAACAACCAGCTCTGCCAGCGCCTTTGCCTGTGCAGAACTTATGAAAATCAAGGCATCCGTTCCCTTTTTATCATCGCTCTTAATGCCAACATATTTCAGAGCCTCTTTTGCCATCTTGTCTGCTTTCTTCTGTTCCGGGTCCAGCACAAGGATCTGCTCCTTTACCAGTTCTGCGGCCTTTTTAGTGCGCTTGCCCACGTCCAGCTGAGCATTCTCCGCAAAGGCTGCGCGCATGGCATGCTTCCATGCCTGCGAGGATACCCGGGCACGGGTCACACCGCCGTACACGGCTGTTTTGGGGCTGCCGGTATCGTCCCGGTTGATGCAGCTGGGCGGTACGGTCTGCAAAATGTGGAAATCAACATACAGGCGCTTATTCATAAGTCAGTTCTCCTTTTCATTCTCTTCCGGTGCAGTCTTGATCTCACGGTACAGATCCTGTCCCCACCGCAGACGGACGTTGGCGGGGATCTGCGCATACCGCGGGTCGGTGCATTGCAATTCATACAGGTCTGCCGCAAGCTGCGGATAGTCTAGCGGAATCGCGCCATCCTTTGCGGCGCTCAGCAACTGGATCATCCCCCGCAGATGGTGGCTGATCTCGGTGATTTCTTCTGCGGTGGCCAGCGCGTTGAATCGCCGCAGCGCACTGGCCTCGGTCCAATCCTGTCCGGCAGGGGTGTTCCGTTCTGCCAGCTGCCGCACCGCACGCCCCAGCGTGTTGCCGGGGCAGTTCATGGGGCGGTCGTTCCCCTGCTGATGCATAGCATACAGGGTCAGGGCAAGGTAGACCGCCCACTCTGCCGCCGAGGGCGCACTGCGGCCCTGAAAGCTTTCCGGCATTCCCAGCAAAAAACTTCCCCATAGTTCCGGCAGCTCGCCGGGTGCGTGGCCGATGCCCCGACGCAGCTTTGCCAGTTCTGCCCGCCGCTGGTTGTCCGGCAGAGCCTGAAGCCTGTGCAGCTGCTGCGCCGCATACAGTTTGACGTCCTGTGTTTTCATACAATTCCCCCTTTATGGTTCTGTTTTGGGATAGATCTCCCAAAGCCTTGTGCGGAAACGATTATAGGCCTTTGGCGAGGTATACAGGATGGTGCGCTCGGTCTTTTTATCCTTATCCACCACAATGCGGTGTCCCTTCAGGGCGGCATTTCCGGCCTCCATCACCATCTGTTTTCCCAGCTTTTCCGCGATGCTGCGTGCCCGTGCTTGCCAGCGCAGCGCTGCCTCATCCGGGTCGTCCTGCTCCGGGTCGATTGCCTGCAGCCACTGCCGGAAAGGCTGATCCACTGCAAAGTAGAACTGTGCACGAACCGCGCCGCCTGCATTTTCATTCCGGTCACCGGCGGCAATTGCCAGTTCCTGCGCAAAATGTCCGACCAGCGCCGCTGTCTGTTCACAGCGCTCGATTTCTCTGACAATCCGGCTCTGCCATGGGCGCCCTATCTCATCCAGAATCCCTGCCTGAAAGGTCAGGCTGTCGCTGAAAGAATCATTTACAAAGAAGTCCTTATCGCCATATTGGACACCGGAGATGCGGAAATGTACCTTTCTGCGAGGATCCAGAAGTTTCAATCTCTTTTCCTGCAACTTTTCGATCCAGCATACAACGCCCGGTCGATGCCCGCTGTCCTGACAAAAGACCGCCGAGAACTCCCGCCAGAATTGTTTGGCCGGGTCATGACGACAGGGCACAAACACCACCGGTTCATTTTTCTTGATTGGCATCATGCGCCAGATGGTCATCTGTTCGGCAAAGACGTTTTCTCTGGGGAAGAAATCTCCTCCCAGCAGACAGAACCCATCCACATTCTCCCCTGTCCTGTGCAGCAACAGCCTTCTGGATTGCAGGGTGAGCAGCTGTGCCGGGTTATCCGGGCAGCAAATTTCTGTCCGTTCCGCGCTCTTTGGTGCTTCCAATTCCCAACAGGGCTTGCTTTCGCCCCAGCATTCCCGGCCGTCGCGCAGCAGCGTCAGGTTCAGCATCAGGGTCTCGTACAGATTATCGCCCTGTGCCTGAATAAAACCGATTTTGCCCAGCCACCCGGCTCCTACGGACGGAAGTCCCTTTCCTTTTGGCTTCGCGGAGGTGTCATCATAGCCGTTCACGCACAGCAGCCACCGCGCCGCCTGCGGATAGCTCAGCTGCTCCTTGCTCTGCCCCGCATACAGCGGAAAGAGCCGGAGTTTATTGCTGCTTTCCGACATTTCACCGTTGAGTTTGGCCGCGCCGTATTCCGTACCGATCTTTGCCTGCGGCACCTGCCAGAAGGGATGTGTCGGGTGGAACAGCCAGAAGCGGTCCTTCCACTGCTCCAGATAATCCCGGACAGGCTCTGCCGGGAAATGCCCAAGCTGCCACAGCTCGCTCCAGCGCTCCAGTGCATCATCGCTCTGTGCCAGCGGTTGGGGTTTTCCCTTTGCATCCACCCGGGAGAACACGGTGAACAGCACCGCCAGCAGTAGCCGCAGCACGGCGGCGTTCTGGGTGGGCATCTCGCCCGCAAGGTCCACATAATCCTGCGCCGACACCAGCGCCTCGGTCAGGGACACTTCCCGCACTGTGTTGTCCCGCAGCCGCACCCGTATCCACGGTTCGGTCAGCAGGTTGAATTCAATTTCCTTCATCCGTCTCCTCCTTTTGGTAATATAAGCCGTTTTCACGGTCATAACAAAGTTCCATGCCCGCAAGCCGGGCAGTCAGGTTTTCATCCAGCAACAGGATCAGTTCTCCGTGCAGCAGCGGCGACAGCTGCCACGCCGCAAGGCGGCTACGGTTATCCGCTTCCAACTCCCGGATGACCCTATCCACCTTCCACGCTTTGCCGAACACCGCCGGGAGCCGCAGCTTCTGCCGGGCAATCTTCAGTGCCGTTTCCGGCGGGGGCGGGCTGTCGGCAGCTACGGCGTTGCCACCCTCCTGCCACGGCAGAAAGTGGATGCTGCCGTCTGCCCGACACTGCATTACAAGCACCTCTACCGAGGGGTCGCCGTCCCGCACTGCTGCCCGCGCCGCCGGGTCGGAGCGGGCACCCTCGTTCTGCATCCAGTCGTCCAGCGTATTCAGCTGCGCCAGCCGGTGCGTTTCCGGCTGCGGCACAAGGTACGCCTCGGCGCGCACTTTCTTTTTCTCCTGCGTCTGCTCATATACGCAGCGCATTTCCTCCCCCTGCGCTCCACCGGGAGCTTCCCGCTCCCAGCCGTAGACCTGCTGCACCAGCGGAGAGATCTCCTCCGGCAGCCGGATGCTCCGGGGCAGAAACTTCCGGGTGCGCCAGAGCAGCCACTGTCCATATACCGCCTCGCTGCCCGCGTCAAAGGCATCTTCCCCGGTGTCCAGCACCGCGCAGCAGGCCTGCTGCAACGGAGCGGGGCGGCTGCGGTGGTGGCGGTGCAACCGCCCAATGCGCTGCAGCAGCAGATCCATGGGGCAAAGCTCTGTGACAAGAACGTCCAGATCAATGTCCAGCGACTGCTCCATCACCTGCGTACCCACCACGATCAGGTCGTTCCGGCACTCCGGTGCAGAGCCCTTGCCGATGCGTGCCATCAGCTGGTTTTCCCGCGCTGCGCGGTCCGGCATCAGGAACTGCGCATGGAACAGCTGCACCTCTTTGTCCGGCAGGCTTTCCCGCAGCAGCTGCGCGATCTTCTGCGCTTTTTTGACCGTATTTACGATCACCCCCGCGCAGCCGCCCTCTGCCAGCTTCCGGCGCAGCAGCGCGGGCAGCTCCGGCTCTGTGAGCGTAGTTATCTGCACCGTTTGACCGGGTGCGTCCGGTGGGATGGCCGTCTGCTTTACCTCTGCGCCATCCGTCCATGTCAGCAGCGGATAGCCGCAGCTGGTTTCCCACGGAGCGTCCGGGGCGGCCTTTTTCTGCTGGTAGGCCTCGACCAGCTCTGTGCGCCGCCGGGCGGGCAGGGTGGCCGACAGCAGAATGACCGGCACCTTGTACCAGCCCAGCCATTCCAGTGCGCGGTCCAGATAGCAGTTCATGTAGGTATCGTAGGCGTGGCACTCGTCAATAATGACCACCTTGCCCGCAAGCCCCAGATGCCGCAGCATAACGTGCTTCTGGGCAAGTGCCGCCAGCAGCAGCTGATCCACTGTGCCAATCACAAAGTTTGCCAGCAGTGCCTGCTTGTTTCCCCGAAACCACTGGTGTACCTGCACCTGATGCGCTTCCTGCGCGTCCTCCTCCAACTGCACCCCGCGCCCCTGCAGCCGCAGATAGCACTCGTTCAGTTCTGCCATGCCGTGTGCCAGCTTTATAGCCTGCGGCAGCGTCTCCTCAGACTGTGTGTCTGCCCAGCCAAGCAGCCGGGGAAAGATGCCGTTTGCCGTGGCCTGTGTGGGCAGCCCGAAAAAGACACCACCCAGCCCGAACCGGCTGGCCATGACCTCCGCAGCGGCCAGCGCCGCCTCGGTTTTGCCCACGCCCATCTGTGCTTCCAAAATCAGGATGCCCGGTTCCGCTGCGGTATCCACAGCCTCCAGAACAGCCCTCTGCACCGCATTGGGCGCAAAGCCGAACCGCACCGCAAACTCCTGCGGGTCTGCGATGCCCGGCTGTGCCTCCCACGGAAAGGGCAGGGCCAGCTTTTCCCAAGCCCTGTCCACCCGCGCCGGGTAATCCTCCATGCTGCCCAACTCCTCTACCGGGATCAGGGGAAAGTATTCCGTATTGCTGGCGATCCAGTCTGCCATGATCAGAAGTCCGGTCAGAAGCACTTCCTCCTGCGGGTCCAGGTCGTACAGTTCCGCCGTATCATCAAAGCCGCAGTCCTGCAAAACAGTCATGAGCAGTTCTGTCCAGAAGTCCTCCCAGACCTTTTTCTGTCCCTTGGGGTAGTAGTTGCTCTCCCAACCCTCTAACTGATCATCGACCGCCGCGCAGCTCTGTGGCTTGCCGTGGTGCGCCCCCACAATGGAGGCGATCCCTCCGGGACAATCATCCCACAGCAGGATCGCCTCGCCCGCCCGGGCATGCGGCGACTCCCGGCGGTTCTGTTCAGGACAGTCCAGCGGCGTCAACGTTTCCAGCCGCTGCCGCGCCTCCGGCAGGGTGCGCAGGATATTTGCCTGAAAGGCTACCGTAGCCTTGCCTATATCATGGATCCCGCCCAGAAACCGGGCATGCGCGAGCAACGCTTCCTCGCGCTCAAAGCCCATGGCCCGTTTTGCACTTTCCGGGAGCCACTGCCGGACCAGCCGCTCCATGATGCCCGCCGTATCCCATAGGTGCATCCAGAGCGGCAGCCACAGGCTGGTATTCTCCGGGTCCGTTTTACCAGCCAAAAGCCTTGTTTTATTCAACGTCCAGCGCATTTTTGCTCCTTTTCCGGTGTGTGCTTTCCGTGTACCGAGCATAGCAGATAATGTGTACTATAATCCGTACTTTTTGCATTTTATCTCCGCAAATGAAAAAAGCGGCACACCGGGGCGTGCCTCATCAAAACGAAAGTGTCCTTGCAAGGTAAAGAAAACTGCTATTTATGGCCCTGTTCCGCCTTCTGTTCCAAAGATACGCTTCTGCCCTTCTGCTGTCAACGGCTCCGCGCCAATTCATCAAAGCTATACAAAAACGATCTCTTTTTTGTATAAAAACCGCCCCGGCTTCCTACTATGGAAACCGGGGCGGTTCATTCTGTTTATTGGTGTTCTTTCAGACACTCAATGCCTACCAACTGGCATTCAGTTTTTGAAGTTTTAGTCATATCTGTATTTAGAGGACTTTCCGTACACTTTTCGGAGCGATTTTTTCAGGCTGACCACCGTTTCTTTGATGATCTTTGCCTCATCGGCAGAGCAATCTGCAAGCTGTTCGGTCATCCAGCTGTCGAACACCGGCTTTGCTTTTTTGATCTCGATGCACAGCAACTCGTCTGCGGAGCAGTCCAGTGCGTTAATGATGTCGATCAGCGTTTTCAGACTGGGCACGGAGTTGCCTGTTTCGATATGGCTGATGTGCGTGACCACCACGCCGACCTCATTGGCCAGCTGTTCCTGCGTCATGCCCTTTGCAAGGCGGCAGGCACGGATGCGTTTTCCGATGTCGGCGTAGTCCACCATAGTACAAGTACCCTCCGTTTTGTGAAGTGATACTTGTATTGTATGTGCAATCGACCGGGATTGTAATAACCTGAAAGTGCAGTGGACTTATAAATACTAATCGTTCAGAAATACTTTAACTTCCTGCTTTCCGTCAATCGTTGTCACAGCAGTAATGGCATCCGGGCGGAAGGAGTCTCCCGGATAATGCATTTCCAATTTCAGATTGACTTTTTTCCCAGCTTCCACTTCCTGTGCCAGTTTATTCTCAAAATTTTTGAATTCGTTCCGATTTAGTCCAGAATCCTGCGGAATGAGATTTTCCAAATCGTTTGCCCCATCAAAGCGATCTGCAATTGCATGACCTCGATCATCGGTACTTTTTTCATATCCTTTTCCAATGTCATGGATGCTGTCTTTAATTTGCAGACGACCATCATGCTCTTTCAGATGCAGGTTTCCTTCGGCTGTAAACAGCCTTCCAAGGTGATCGGTAGTGTACTCATATCCGTTTCTTTTATACTCTGCATCCGACAAAAGATCCTGCTCCATACGGTACGGCATTCCATCATCGTTATTTTTGTATTCCAGCTCTTTTTCTAGCTCTGCAAATGACTTTTCCGTAGCAGCATCCAGTTTTTCTTCTGCCTTTTCTATCACGCCTTTCTGTAGACGTTCAAATGACCGTTTGACGACATCATCCAACCCAATGTGCATTTTTGCTTCCATCGGTTTCGCTTCTGAGATTTCTCGCCTCACAGCACACGACCTCCCTGCTGTTCAAAATTCGTCCTTAGATTATCTACAGCCTTTGCATCCGGGTTCAGGCTCATGCCCATGCTTATCACGCTATTCAGCACCCAGTCTGCAGCAGCAGCTTTCAGGCCGTACTGTCCCTGCAGCTGTTCCAGAAATTCTTTACGGGGTGTGAGCGATTTTTCGGCTGCGGCACAGTAATCAACGACTGTACCGATTCCACCAAAGAAATCGAACACAGCTTTCCGAGTCTTAGCCACATCCAGTTCGCCGCCTGCAAAGACCCGTTCCAGGTAGCGGCTGTCCTCAGGCTTCAGCACAGTCTCATGGCGTTTCAGCCAGAGCTTCAGCTGCTCCATCTCCGAACTGCTCAGCGGTTTCAACTCTTTGCCCACTGCCAGTTGTCCGAATACAAACTCTGCGTTGATTTCATGCGGCATTTTTGAAGGCTTGTGGTAAACAGCATTTTCCGGCATGGGATACGCCTCAATCTTGCAGAGCACTGCCTCCGGCCACTCGTTCTGGTAAACGGCAGCCACACCCAGCGGCAGCTTGGACAATTCGTCGATCTGTGCCTCCTTCAGGGCGGCAGACTTGCCTACCAGCTTGCGATCTTCTTCGTCCGGCAGGCGCAGAATAATTTTGGTGTTCGTGTTGCGGATGACCGACATATCCAGCAGTCCGGGTGCCTGGTCTGCAATGATAAACCCCTCACCATAAGTACGCATTTCCGCAATGGCATTTGCCAGCATTTCCACCGACTTGCCCTGCAAATTTGCACCTTCCTGTGATTGCTCTGCCGAGGTCTTGCGCAGCAGGTTGTGCGCTTCTTCCAGCACTGTGACATGGCGAAGCCTGCTGTTCATCCCGCTGCTGCACATCCGGTATTCCTGTAACTTCATCACCAAGATGCCCATCAGCAGCGATTTCGTTTCCATAGAGCCCACACGGCTCAAATCTACGATCACATTCTGATCGAACATTTCAGCATCGCTCAGCGCATCTTCTGCGCAAAGCACACTTCCATAAATACCGTTTGTCAACGACTTTACGCGGGTGCACAATGCACCCACATAATCGCTTTGGGTATCCTTGGAATAATGCGACTCTTCAATGACGCCCGGCAGAATATCCAGCAGGTCAAAGAAGGTTGGGAAAACTCCCTTCTCGCTCTCCGAATTGCGCAGATCCCAGCCTACTTTCTGATAGCTGCGCTCAATAGCATCCTTCAGCACCGCTGGCATGGCTGCATACATCGGCCAGCAGGCGTTGAATATCTCCACCAGACGGTCAATATGTTCCAGAATATGGATATTCTCAGGGAATGCAAAGGGGTTCATGCGCAGCAGCGGCGTTTCTCTGGGGTTTGTACCAAACACCTGCACATCTGTACAATTGCCGAACACGTTCTTGTATTCGCCCTTGGCCGGTTCCACCACAAGAAACGTCGTTTGTCCGTTCTTTGTGATCTCATCCAGCAGATGGTAGACCGCATTGGATTTGCCTGTGCCGGTCGAGCCAGTGATGAACGTGTGGGAAGCCATTGCCTGCCGATTCAGGATCAGTCCTGCCGCTTCCTCTTTACCCATGTGGTAAATCTTGCCCAGATTCATCTTGTCCTCATCCGGCATCGCCTCATCCGGCACATTGCGGCCAAACTCCGCGTGCTCAATAATCGGCAAGCCGTGCACTGAGCGGGTGGGCAAGCCAAGATGCATCGGCAGTTCCCGCCCGCTGACCAGCGTTGCAGGTGTATAAAGCAGACTATCCGGCGCATTCTCCCATAGCGGGCGAGCAAAGACCGGTTGCATGAACCGCTTGAGATATTCCCGCAGCTGTGCCACTTCTGCCTCATTGTTCTTCCACACATTGACGGCACCGCTCTCCACCGAGGAGCCCTCGCCTACCATCAATGCGCGGTAAGTGTTGGCCGCCAAAAGTGCTGTGGATTGAGTAGACGAAAGGAAATATGCTGCACAGTTATAGCAGCCATAATCTTCACTTTCCTTTACACGCTTGAGCTGGTTTTCAATGCGTTCCAGCAGTTCCTCCACCGATTTATTACACAGTTCCACCTGCTGAGTACGGCCCGTGCCGCGGGTGTCCGTTGTGCCGTGGCTCTCCTGCTGGCTGGTGGTGTCCGATGTTCCATGCGACGTTCCATCGGAGGTGCTGTGCGAAGTGCCGGTCTGCTCGGTGGTAGAGTGGCTGGTACCCCACGAGGCGTTTACGCCCATGGAGCCTCCGATGTTCCGGGCGATGCTGTTGAAAGCCGTTCTGGCTGGCGTCATGCCTCCTATGGCCCTGCCCGCCGTGCCAAGCAGCGGGCCGATGACGGCCCCCGCGCCCGGAATCAGGGCCGAAGCTGCCAAGCCGCCCAGACCCAGAATGCCTGCAATGCCGCCAGCCACCGGCGAGATTTTTGTGACCGAGGTGCCGAAGCTGCTGCCGACACCGCCGTTGATACCGCCGCTGACCCCTTTCGTTTTCTGTGTGCCGTCCGTCACCGAAGAGGACTGGTTCGTACCGTCCGTTGTGGTCGTGCTGACAGTATCGCTGATGGTATGGGAAGTTCCACTGCACAGGCTCTCCATCACAGCAGTACTCTGGTTCTCGGTATAAGACCATGTACTCTTGCGGAAGGGCGAAAGAGTGCTGTACAGATTTTCATACCCGCTGCGGATAGCCGCCTGCGTTTCATTGGAAACAGGTTCTGCCAAAAACAGCGCAGTATACTTTTCTCCTTCCATCGCATCCATAAAGCGCTCAATGCCCTGCACAAAGGCTTTATCTTCCGTTTTGGACTTATCGCGCAGAGCTGCCACACAGGACACTGAGGCCACCGCCTCCTGCGCTTCGCCAAAGGCTTCATCCAGCAGTTCTTTTTCATCTTTCTGAGAAATGCCTTTTATATCGGAACCGGGGAAGTTGGAGAGCAGCACTTTCTGCAACGCCTTGCTGGAAATTTCCAGCTTGCGGCTCTTCATGCTCTGTTTCAGGGGATCCTCGCGAACGCCCAGATAGATATTGGCACCGGCATTTCCTTCCGGCACATCGATCATCACCGCCAGACTACAGCCTTGTGCCATGCTGGAATAGTACACTGTGGAAAGCTTCTGGAACATATCTTCGCCCTTTTTCAGGGTCAGTTTCTTCAGCTGGAACATTCGGATACACTGAGTGGGATCCTGCACCTCCAGCATCTTCTGAGAAAGCTCCACCATGCCATAGTTCTGCAGTTCCGTCAGATATTTTTTATACACCAGATGGTCTGCAAGGGTCAGCTGGTCCGTCAGGTCATTCAGCGACCGCTGCGCGGAAAGCTGCTGTTTTTCAAGCACCTCAAGCTCGTCTGCCATGATTTATTTTCCTTTCTGCTGTTAACCCCTCAAAATTTTCCACAACAGACCTACAGTGGCCGCCGCGGCGCCGGCTGCCACTGCCGCACCCATACCGCTGCTCTGCATCCTGTCAATAGCGTTCTTTGCGCTTTCATTGCCCTGCTCAGCCGCTTTCTTGTACCACTGCATGGCCTGTGCTTCATCTTTTATCACGCCGTATCCATTTTCATAGAACACGCCAAGTTTATACTGTGCATCAGCATCGCCCTGGTCCGCAGCTTTCCGGTACCACTCTGCCGCAGTTGCTTTCGATAACGTTACACCTGTACCATATTCGTAACACAACCCAAGATTGTACTGTGCAAATGCATTACCATTCTCCGCAGATTTACGATACCATTCAACTGCTTTCGCGCTGTTCTTTTCCACGCCTTCTCCATTTTTATAGCAATAGCCCAAATTGTTCTGCGCACTTGCATTTCCCTGATCTGCAGCCTTACGGTACAACTCCACTGCCCTGACAGGGTCTTTTGTTACACCATCTCCTGTCTTGTAGCAATAGCCAAGATTACATTGCGCATCCGCATCACCCTGGTCTGCGGCTTTCCGATACCATTTCGCCGCTTCTTCTTTGTTCTGTGCCACGCCATATCCCTTGTCATAGAACAGACCAATCTTAAATTGAGCTCTTGCGTATCCATGCTCTGCAGATTCGTCGTACCATACTGCTGCTTCGGCCAGGTCTTTTTTTATTCCTTTTCCATACTCATAGCAAAGGCCAAAATTACACTGTGCAACTTCATTGCCATTTTCTGCTGATTCGCGATACCACTTTGCTGCTTTGGCCAGGTCTTCTGTTACACCTTCTCCCACTTCATAGCAATAGCCAAGACTGTTCTGAGCGTCCGCGTTGCCCCCTTCTGCTGCTTTCTCGTACCATTTTACTGCTTCAGCAAGGTCTTTTCTTTTGCCTGTACCATTTCTATAACAGCGCCCCAGACTGTACTGTGCCTTCGTATTGCCCTGATTCGCTGCTTTCTCATACCATTTTGCGGACTCCTCATTGTTTGGCTCTACGCCATAGCCATAACAATAGCAATCACCAAGCAGATTCTGCGCCTTTGCAACGTCTTGCTCTGCCGCTTTCCGAAACCATTTCACGGCCTCTTCATTATTCACTTCCCCCGTTTTATTCATATTGGATATCTTCCCCTCTCATGTCACCGTATACGAACATGAGGCGTC
>OLOP01000971.1_pt1 | contig 20346 bp, 13 predicted proteins | sample 1672381 | NCBI WGS metagenome assembly OLOP01 (sample SAMEA3136678, study PRJEB25190) | human gut metagenome | biome: human gut; feature: human-associated habitat; material: faeces | place: Austria | collected 2013 | reverse complement strand
GGGATTTTCCAGATTCACCAGAACGGGCCCGACATGCAGCCCACCGCGCCGTTGGAGACGATCGAACTTCCCGTTATCCAAAAAATCGGATCGGTGCATATCGAAGGCTGCGGAAAACTTACGGATTTCAGCGCGTTCCTGCCCGTCATCGGACAGCTGAATGCCGATACGTGGTTCGTACACGAGGATTGCGGATACAGCCCGACCTACGAGGACATGAAGGCGGGTCATGCTTCGAAACAATAATATGGAGGACATTACCGTACCCGCAGGTTGCGGGTGCGGTAATTCAAACTTTTACGAATGAAGAAACTCGCCCATTTGATAGGTTTGCTTTGTGCGACGGCCGTATCGGCTCAGGAGCCCCCGTCCCAGCCGGCTTCTTCCCACAGCGGCTGGTGGAACGGCAATCCGTCGTTCGTGGTTCCGATCCGTGAAGTGAGTGTCACGGCCCGGCGTCCGATGAAGGAGATAGGCGTGCAGCAGACGAAACTCGATACGACCGTGCTGCACGAGAACATCGCCCTGTCGATGGCCGATGTACTGACGTTCAACACCTCGATTTTCGTCAAGCAGTACGGCCGCGCCACGCTCTCGACCGTGGCGTTCCGCGGCACATCGCCCTCGCACACGCAGGTGACGTGGAACGGCATGCGCATCAATTCGCCGATGCTCGGCATGACCGATTTTTCGATGATTCCGTCGTATTTCATCGACGACGCCACGCTGCTGCACGGCACGTCGTCGGTCAATATGACGGGCGGCGGTCTGGGCGGCGCCGTGGCCCTCTCGACCCGCCCGGCCGAGACGCGTGGGTTCAACATGCAGTACGTGCAGGGCATCGGATCGTTCTCGACATTCGACGAATTCCTGCGGCTCACCTACGGCAGCGACCGCTGGCAAACCTCCACGCGAGTGGTCTACTCCTCTTCGTCCAACGATTTCAGGTATCGGAACTACAACAAGAAGATGAATATCTACGATGACGACCGCAACATCATCGGCACGTACTATCCCGTCGAGAGGAACAAGTGCGGGGATTTCCACGACCTGCACGTGCTCCAGGAGGCTTATTACAACACGGGCCGGGGCGACCGGCTCGGATTGCAGGCGTGGTATATCCATTCGCGGCGCGGCGTTCCGATGCTCAACGTCGATTATCGTTCCGATACGGAGTATCGCAACGAACAGTGTGAACAAACTTTCCGCAGTATTCTTTCGTGGGATCATTGGAGAAAAAATTATAAGATCGGGGCTCGTGCTGGGTATATACATACGCGGCAGACTTACGATTTCTCGCAGGACAAAGGTAACGGGGACTGGGCGGAGATGATTCGCTCGCGGAGTTTCGTCAATACGCTTTACGGCTCCGTCGAAGGGGAGTACTACATCGGCAAGAAATGGCTCTTTACTGCCAATGTCTCCGTGCACCAGCATTTCGTGAAGAGCAAGGACAGGAACGTGCTGGAGCTCAATTCCCAGTCGATAGCGCAAGGGAACAATAAAAAAGTGGTCGTGGGTTATGACCAGGGGCGCCTTTGATGATGGTGTCACAATTGATACCGTAATCAATCCAGTATTCAAAATGATGTTTGTTGCGCCCTTTATGGTGCATCCAGGATTTTGACATGCCGGTGTCTTCGCGCTCGGCGTTATTGGGACTCCGGTCGCCCTGATAGTATTTCATGCCGACCAGAAATTCCGTCGGCGAATATTTCGAGAGGTCGTGGGTCAGTCCCTGCCAGTACAGTCCTATTTTGAAGCAGTACCGCATGACCCACATTTTGTGTGTGGTAATGGTTTTAAAGTGCTGCCATGCTTTCATCATTCTGCCTCTTCTCCTGCTTTCCTGTTAAAATTATGATACTGCGCGGCGGCACGATGACCGTTTTTGCGCTGACTTTTTTCTGATTTTCTTCTGTCAGGAAGACTTCCGGTGTGTTGGTGTCGGCCGTCAGATACCAGACCTTCTGTTCCGGGAGGGACGGCAGTGCCAGCTCATGCGGATTCCAGTGCATGTTGTAGGCAATATAAAGATCGTCGTCCTTGTTGCCGTCTTTATCCTGGAAATAGCTTCCGCAGTACATGACGCCGATAAAACGGCACGTATTTTCCATCTGGGAGAACCAGGCTCTCTGGCTGTGGAAGGACATATCCGGGCAGCCGTAGGATTTGTAGTCGATGAGGCGCGGCTCGCGTTCGCCGTGCAGCGCCGGATGCGCTTTCCGGAAGGCGATTGCTGCTTTTACAAAGGCGGCAAACTCCGGATTCCGGGCGGCTGCTTTCCAGTCGATCCAGCCGGTTTTGTTGTCCTGGCACCAGGCGTTGTTGTTGCCCTTCTGGCTGTTGCCGAATTCATCGCCGCCGTAAATCAGCGGTGTTCCCTGGCTTGTCATCAGCATGAGAACGGCATTTTTCAGCTGGCGGAGACGCAGCGCGCGCACAGCCGGTTTCCGGGTCACGCCTTCTGCGCCGCAGTTCCAGGTCAGGTTTTCGTTGGAACCATCCATATTGTCTTCGCCATTGTCCAGATTGTGTTTCTGTTCGTAGGAAACGCTGTCATACAGGGTAAAACCGTCGTGATCCGCAAGATAATTGATCACACCGTGTGTCTCCGGGCTTCTTCTCAGATAATAGGTGAAGTCGGAAAGGCTGCCCTCATCGCCTTTTAAGAAGCGGCGGATATGGTACTGGTAGCCCTGATTGTGTTCCCCTAAATTCCGGAACCACGGGCGTTTTCCCTGATAGATCCGTGCGCCGTCAAAACCGAGGAAAATCAGTTTCGTCTTCCGAAGGAGTGCATCTTTGGACGCTTCTTCTGCCAGCGATGCATCGCCGACCAGATGGAAACCGTCGATCTGGTAGCGGAGCTGCCAGTGGTGCAGAACCTGCAGGGCAAAACCAGAAGGCGTTCCCGGGGCAAAACAGAATTCCATCAGGCATTCGATACCATTCTCATGCAGGGCATCGACCATCTCTGCGAACTCTGCGACGGCATCTGCGGATGCAGCATACGAAGCTTTCGGAGCAAAATACAGGGCCTTTGTGCCGTATCCCCAATAATTCACGCGCTTCTCTTCCGCCGGCGCCGGATATACATAGGCCGGCTCCGTAAGGGAGGTCCACTCAAAAAACTCGTAGGACGGCATCAGCTCTACTGCATTGATACCGAGTTCTTTTAAGTATGGAATTTTTTCGATCACGCCGCGGAACGTTCCCTTGTTCTTTACACGGGAGCTTCCGTCTTTGGTGAAACCGCGCACATGGAGCTTATACAGAATCGTCTCCTCATACGGCCGGTGCAGTGAGGTGGTGCGCATTACCGGGTACTCCGGGAGAAGGCAGCAGCAGGCGCCCTCTTCTTTTTCCATCGGTGCACCGAAGGTTTCTCTTCCTTCTACTGCTCCCGCATACGGATCCAAGCAGAAAGCTTCGTCCATCCGGTAGGCATACGAAAACTTTCCTACCGTCAGGCCTGTGATTTCCACGGAACTGATCACGCCAGTGCGCTCCTCTTCCGGAAGCGGCACGGTAAGAAACGGTTTCTGGTGACCTTTCCGGTACAGCAGAAGCTCTGCTTTTTTTCCATCTGATACTTCTACGGCAAAATTGTATCCGTCTTTCGTCGCCGATGCGCCCATTTTCTCCGGATTTCCCGGTAAAATTCGATATTTTCCTCTGTTTTTTGTCTGTATCATAATTCCCGCCCTTATTTTTTATAATTTGTTGCAATTGTCATACTATTAATGTAAATCATTTGAATAAAATTGTCAATTGACCAATGTTACCAATTGTTATACCTCTAAATCCAGTTCCACCGGGCAATGGTCGGAACCGAGAATTTCGGTATGGATTTTGGCATCTGCAACTGCATCTTTTAAGGACTCTGATACCATAAAGTAATCAAGCCGCCATCCTGCATTCCGCTGGCGTGCCTGAAAGCGGTATGACCACCAGGAATACGTCACGGTGTCCGGATACAGCATACGGAAGGAATCAACAAAGCCTTTTTCTTTGATCACAGCAAATTTTTCGCGCTCCTCTTTCGTAAAGCCGGCGTTTTTCTCATTTGCCTTTGCATTTTTGATATCCATCTCGGTCGCTGCGACGTTCAGATCTCCGCAGAAAATCACCGGTTTTTCCTGCTCCAGTCCTTTTAAATAAGAAAGAAACGCATCCTCCCACTCCATCCGGTAGGCAAGGCGTTTTAATTCATCCTGCGAATTCGGTGTGTAGACGGTTACAACAAAGTATTCCGGAAACTCTGCCGTAATCACACGGCCTTCCATATCATGTTCTTCGATTCCGATACCATAGCGAACAGAAATCGGCTCCTCTTTGGTAAACAGGGCCGTGCCGGAATATCCTTTCTTTTCCGCATAATTCCAATACTGATGATAGCCGGGCAGCTCAAGGTCGATCTGTCCTTCCTGCAGCTTTGTCTCCTGCAGGCAGAAAATATCGGCATCTGCCGCCTCAAAGTATTCCTGAAAGCCTTTCTTCATACAGGCTCTCAGTCCATTTACGTTCCAGGATATCATTTTTTTCATACGCAATTCATCTCCTTTTCCTGACAGTCTGTTCTCTGCGGTTTCTGTTGCAAAGCGCTGGGAACCGACTTCCGTTTTCTTTTATTCCTCTTTCAGAACATACAGCACTTCCAGCGACGCATCCGACGGTCCGTGAAATTCGCAGCCGTCTGCTTTATACTGGCGCATCAGTTCCAACATTTCTCTGCTGTACCGCTCGCCCGGGCAGATGAGCGGGATTCCCGGCGGATATGGGGCTGCCATCTCGGCTGCAATTCGTCCTTCCGCTTCTGCAAACGGAACGGCTTCCTTCTCCGCAAAATATGCCTCGCGCGGTGTCTTTACCATCTCCGGCAGGCTGCGGAACAGCCACTGCTTTTCTGTAAACTTCGTCCGCCCCGTCGTTTTCCCGCTCTCTGCTGCCGAAATTCCTGCCAGCGCATCGATCAGCCGTGTGATATCTTCCTCGCTGTTTGCCCAGGTAATAACGCAGACCACGTTCTCCTCGTCGGCAAGCTCTGTACTGACGCGGTATTCCTCGTACAGACGCACCTGCAGATCGTAGCCGGAAATACCAAGTTCTCTTGCCGAGAATACAAGACGCGTCAGGTCGATCTTCCATACGCCGCACGTTCCTTCCATCTCGGTCCCAAGAACTTCGATTCCTTTGATCTTTGCAAGCTCCTGCCGCGCCCTCTGGCCGAGTTCCAGCGCGCGTTCCATTCGCTCTTTTCCGTGCAGCGCCATCCCGCGCCGCGCCGCATCGAGGGATGCCATCAGAAGGTAGGACGGCGATGTACTCTGTACCATCTGCAGATTGGCGGCCACTCTTGCCTCATCGAGACGGCCAGAACCGAGTGATAAGAAGGAACTCTGTGTAAAGGAACCCGCCGTTTTGTGGATACTCTGCGCGCAGGCATCCGCACCACTTTCCAGTGCGCCGAGAGGAAGCTGTTCGGAAAAATAGAGGTGCGATCCATGTGCTTCATCGACAAGAAGCGCTGCGTTGTGGCAGTGACAGATTTCTGCGATCGCCTGCAGATCACTGCAAAGACCGTAGTACGTCGGGCTGACCAGAAGTACGGCTTTCGCATCCGGCGTTTCCGCGAAGGCTTTTTCGATCGTCTCCGGCGTTACGCCGCCCCACATCTGCCATTTCGTGCTGTACTCCGGCATCACATAAACCGGTGTGGCTCCGCTTAAAATCAGGCCCATCAGCACCGATTTGTGCACGTTTCGCGGAACAATGATTTTTTCGCCCTCTTTCACAGACGAAAGCACCATCGCCTCGTTGCCGCATGTTGTGCCGTTGACAAGAAAAAAAGTTTTTTTTGCCTTCCACGTTTCCGCCGCCAGTTTCTGCGCCTCTGCAATCACGCCCTCCGCGTGATGCAGATCGTCAAGCCCTTCTGCCTCCGAGAGGTCATACGCCGCAAGCGACGCTCCGTTTAACGTCTCATCCAGCCCGCGCTCAAACCGGTGTCCCGGAATACGGAAATAGGCCGGTGCTTCCTCCCGGAACTGTTGTAACGCCTCCACAAGAGGCATTCGATTCTGATCCATTCTGCTTTGTTTCCTTTCAAACGATTTCTGAATCTTTTTCTGAAGCGAAAGAATCCTCCCCGCACCGCTGTGCGGGAAGGACCCCCTTATCTGCATTTTTCTGTTTTATATGGTTTATTCTACCGGAGTAGTCCAGCCATATTTATCTTCCAGTTTACCCCACTGGATACCGGTCAGGGTATCGTACAGTTTCTGGGTCAGCTCACCGATCTTGAAGTCATTTACAACAACAGAATCGTCCTTGTATACAAATTCACCAACCGGAGATACAACTGCTGCTGTACCAGTACCAAATGCTTCTTCCAGTGTGCCGTCATGACCTGCTTTCATCAGATCGTCAACCGACAGATGTGTTTCGTTTACTTTATATCCCCAGTCTCTTAAGATATGGATCAGGGAATCACGGGTTACGCCCGGAAGAACAGTTCCTTCCAGCGGTGCGGTGTAGATTTCGCCGGCAATCTTGAACATGATGTTCATGGTTCCAACTTCCTCTACATATTTACGATGTACGCCGTCCAGCCACAGAACCTGGGTGCATCCCATCTTCTCTGCTTTTACCTGGCCTGCGATGGAACTTGCATAGTTACCGCCGCATTTTGTAAATCCTGTGCCACCTTTGACTGCACGAACATATTCATCCTCAACCAGGATCTTAACCGGGTTGATGCCCTCTGCATAGTATGCTCCAACCGGAGTGGTGATGATAACGAATTTGTAGGATTTTGCCATATGTACGCCAAGGCTTGCCTCAGTAGCGAACATGAACGGACGGATGTAAAGAGATGTACCTGGCTCAGACGGTACCCAGTCTTCCTGTGCTTTAACCAGTGCTTTGACAGCCTCTACAAACATCTCCTCCGGTACGCCCGGCATGCAGAGTCTCTCGTTGGATTTAATCATACGGCGTGCGTTCATTTCCGGACGGAACAGCTGGATCTTTCCTTCTGCTGTTCTGTAGGCTTTCAGTCCCTCGAACGTTTCCTGTGCATAGTGAAGTACCATGGTTGCAGGATCCATCGGGATTCCGCCGTACGGTACGATTGCTGCGTCATGCCATCCCTGCTCTTTGTCCCAGTCCATGACAAACATATAGTCTGTAAAGTGTTTTCCGAATCCAAGATTTTTCTGATCCGGTTTTTCCTGTAAATGTTCTCTTTTTTCAAATCTGATATCCATTTTTTGCCTCCCCGGCAGTTGAGGATAAGTTTGTTCAGCTGCCTGTATATTTAGATTCAATAGTGATAGTATAAAACTGTACCCGAAAACAGTCAATAGAAAATACGACTAATTTTTCATTTTTTCGTTCTTATTTATTGTATCTTTTCCGTATTTTCCTGTATCAGCCGCATTTTTTCTGCTTTCCCGGCACAGCCATTGTGTTTTTTTCTATTATCTGTTAGAATGGCAGACAAGAACCTGATAAGACTTGAACACGAAAAAGGAAGGTAATACAAATGAGTGAAGAATTATTCAACAGCGCATCCTGCAGCGGAGACTGCGCAGACTGCGGCAGCGACTGCCAGGATCTGGATCAGCCGACTGTTACCCTGACACTGGACGACGATACCGAAGTAAAATGTGCCGTACTGACCATTTTCCCAGCTCCGAACCAGAAAGAGTACATCGCTCTTCTGCCGCTCGATGAAAACGGCGAGAACGAAGACGGCGAAGTTTATCTGTATCGTTACTACGAAGAGAACGGCCAGCCGAACCTCGACAACATCGATTCCGATGAAGAGTACGAAATTGCAGCAGACGCATTCGACGAGCTGATGGATACCGAGCAGTTCAACGAGATGGAAGAAAATTCCACCGAAGAGTAAGAATCACAGACTTTGAAACGATTGCAGAACCCGGCGGGAGACCTTATTTTCCTGCCGGGTTTTTCTCTCTTTTTCTCTCAAATTCCCATTATTTCTTATTTGTACAGCTTTTCTGCATCTCTCTTTAAGATCTGTTTCTATTCTTTTACAGACGTATAATATATGTGAGTAGCAATTTTCATGCCGCTACATTACATAGGAATACGAGGTATCTTTTTATGAGAGATAAAGATGTGATACAGCACATTCAGGATTTATGCAAAGAGCGTTCCTGGACTTATTACCGTCTTGCAAAAGAGGCGGACATTCCCTATTCTACCTTAAATAATATGGTAAACCGCACCAATATTCCAACCATCCCTACCCTGCAGAAGCTCTGCGACGCTTTCGGCATCACACTTGCCGATTTCTTTCTCGACGAGCCGGATGCCCTGCAGCTTACCGAAGGACAGCAGGAAATCATTACGCTTTACAATAATCTTTCGCTGGAGAAAAAGAAAATCTTAAAAGCTTATATGAAAGGTCTTCTGATGGAAGTCTGACTTTTCCGGCATCATAAGTATCACAGATAAAGAAAGTTCCGTTTTTTGTTTTTCTGAAACAGAGGCGGAACTTTTTTTCTGTCGATAAACTTTTCTTAAATTTTTCTAAAGCCCGGGACTTTTCCCGTATTTCGTTGTAGAATAAAGGACAACTGTTCACATATTAATCACAGAAGGAGTTACCCTTTCATGCTACAGATTCAGCATATCAAAAAAGAATACCGGACCGGGACGCTGGTACAGAAAGCGCTCGACGATGTGTCCTTAAATTTGCGCGACAACGAGTTTGTCGCTATTTTAGGGCCGAGCGGTTCTGGAAAGACGACGCTTCTGAATATCATCGGCGGCCTCGACCGCTACGACAGCGGCGATCTGATCATCAACGGCATTTCCACGAAAAAGTATAAGGACCGCGACTGGGATTCCTACCGGAACCACACGATCGGCTTTGTCTTCCAGAGCTACAACCTGATCCCGCACCAGACCGTCCTTGCAAACGTAGAGCTGGCGCTTACCATTTCCGGTGTTTCCAAAGAGGTGCGGCGCAAAAAAGCAATCGCGGCACTTGAAAAGGTCGGTCTTGGAAAACAGCTCCACAAGCGGCCGAGCCAGATGTCCGGCGGTCAGATGCAGCGTGTCGCCATCGCCCGCGCTCTTGTCAATGATCCGGAAATTCTGCTTGCCGATGAGCCGACCGGCGCGCTCGATTCCGACACCAGTATTCAGGTCATGGACCTGCTGCAGGAAGTTGCCAAAGAACGCCTTGTCGTCATGGTCACACACAATCCGGAGCTCGCCGAGCTTTACGCCAACCGGATCGTCACCCTGCGTGACGGTGTGATCTGCTCCGACACGAACCCGTTTGAGCCGGATTCCGAAACCCTGCTTCCGCCCAAACACAAAAACATGGGCAAATCGTCGATGTCCTTTCTGACGGCGCTCTCCTTAAGTTTTAATAACCTGCGCACCAAGAAAGCGCGGACCTTGCTCACCTCGTTTGCCGGCTCAATCGGCATCATCGGCATTGCACTGATTCTGGCACTCTCCTCTGGTGTCAACGAGTATATTCAGAATATGGAAGAGGAAACTCTCTCCGAATATCCTCTTCAGATCCAGAGCACCGGCTTTGACCTCACTTCGATGATGGTCGGCTCACAGAATGCCGGCAAAGACTCAAAAGATTCCGGCAAAAAGAATGAAATCAAAGTCCAGGAAGTCGTGACCAACATGTTCTCCACCATGAACTCCAACGATCTCGCTTCCCTGAAAAAGTACCTTGACGGCGGTGCGGACGGCATTTCCGACTACACAAATGCCATCGAATATTCCTACTCCGTCACGCCGCAGATCTACCGCGAAGACGGCGATTCCATCCGCCAGGTGCACCCGGACCAGTCGTTCCGCTCGCTCGGCCTTGGCGCAAGCTCCAACAGCATCATGTCATCCATGATGAGCACCAACGTCTTTTACGAGATGCCGGACACCGCTTCCCTGTACGAGAACCAGTACGACTTAAAAGCCGGACACTGGCCGGAAAACTATAACGAATGTGTGCTTGTCCTCACTTCCGACGGCGGAATGAGTGATTTTCTGCTCTACACCCTGGGGCTCCGCGATGCACTCGAGCTGGATGAGATGGTCCGCCAGTTTTTAAATGAAGAAACCGTCGAGACCCCTTCCTCCATCGGCACGTATTCCTACGATGATATCCTCGGCACCACGTTCCGTCTTGTGAACAGCGCCGACTGCTACGAATACGACAGTCAGTATCAGGTCTGGAAAGATAAAAGCGACAACGAAGACTATATGAAAAAGCTCGTTGCCAACGGCGAAAAGCTCACAATCACCGGTATTGTCCAGCCGTCCCCTGACTCTGCCGCCTCTGCCCTGACCGCCGGCATCAATTACCCGGCATCGCTGACCCGCCACGTTGTGGAGGAAGCAAAGAAATCCGAGATTGTGAAACAGCAGATGGCGGACTCCTCCATCGATGTCTTTACGAATCAGGAATTCGGCACCGTGGATCAGAACAGCGGTCTTGATATGGATTCCTTTATCACTGTCGATGAGGACAAGCTGCAGAACGCTTTCCAGTTCGACGATTCCGCACTCTCCGGTGCTTTTTCCGGTGATTCCATGAACCTTGATTTTTCCAGTGCCTTTGCGGACGCCGGAAGCAGCATGGATCTCGCGGGTGCGATTGACCTCAGTCAGATCTCTCTTAATTTCGACGGACTGCCGCAGCTTGATCTTGGCCAGATTTTATCCGGACTTACTCTCAATGTCAGTGAATACGGCATGCAGGAACTGGCTTCCAGCCTCATGGAGGGCTATCAGGGCTACGCCTCGGAGCACCCGGAGGCGGATTATTCCCATTTACAGGAGGATTTCGTCTCCTACATCAATTCCACGGAAGCACAGGAAATCCTGCGGCGCCACATCCAGACCATCATTGCAGGCGGCGGTGTTTCCATTACACAGGAACAGATCCAGGAACTCATTCAGCGGATCTTCAAAGGGTATCAGGCATACCTGATCAAGATGGGCTACACCGACCCGGAACAGTTTGATGCTTATCTTGCGGAGTATCTGCAGACCGAAGAAGCTGTTCAGATCATCAACGACTGGATTTCCGAGGTGATGCAGAACAACGGCAATATCGAAATTACATCCGACCAGCTCACTGCGCTTGCGACGGAGCTTTCCAACGGTTATCTCGCTTACGTGAAGGAGAACGGCCTGCCGGATCCGACGGAGATGGGCCAGCACTTTATCGCCTATCTGAACACGGCGGACGGCCAGCAGCGGCTGAACAGCGGTATCACAAAAATCGTCGATCTCGACGGACTGCAGTCCCAGGTTTCTTCTGCGCTCACAAACTACATGGCAGGCGTTATGGGAAGCTACTCCGCTTCTGTCGCCTCGGTTCTGCAGACACAGATCACTTCCGCGATGGAACAGATGATGACGCAGATGGCCTCTGCAATTCAGTCCGAGATGGAGCGCGCCATGACGCAGGTCGGTAATTCTCTTCAGGATTCGATGGGCGATGCCATGAAGATTGACACCGATGCCTTTGCAAGTGCCTTCCAGATGAATATGACTGAGGATGATATGAAAGAGCTCTTCGCTTCTCTTAGTTCTTCCGGCTCTTCCACCTATGAGGGCAATCTGCAGAAACTGGGCTACGCTGATTTTGACGAACCTTCTTCGATCAGCATTTACCCGAAAAACTTTGAGAGCAAGGAACACGTTGTCTCCATCCTCGACGGTTACAATGACACGATGGAAAAAGAAGGCAAAAACGAGCAGGTAATCTCGTACACCGATATGGTCGGCACTCTGATGTCCTCCGTCACGGATATCGTCAACATCATCAGCTACGTGCTGATCGCTTTTGTCGGCATTTCCCTTGTGGTTTCCTCGATTATGATCGGCGTCATCACCTATATCAGTGTTCTGGAACGCAAGAAAGAGATCGGTATCCTGCGCGCGATCGGTGCTTCGAAACGCAATATTTCGCAGGTCTTCAATGCCGAAACCTTCATCATCGGACTCTGTGCAGGACTGATCGGCATCGGGCTCTCGCTGCTTCTGATGATTCCGGGCAACCTTCTGATCCACCATCTGGCGGATACGACGAAGGTCAGTGCTTCTCTTCCGCTCGTCCCGGCGCTTGTTCTGATTGCACTCAGCGTCGTTCTGACCCTGATCGGCGGTCTGATTCCGTCGAAGAAAGCGGCAAAAAGCGATCCGGTTACGGCACTCCGGACAGAATAATCTGATCCTTAAAACACACTTTGCAAGTACGCAAAAAGCGGCCGGCAGAGGCTTTTCAAAAGTCCCGCCGGCCGCTTTTTTCTATCTTAAACTTTTATTTTTCTTCCAGAAAAAATCCATGCTCTGTCCGCACCAGTGTCGTCTCATAGAAGGTCTTTGCGAACTGCACCAGATAAGCAGTATCTTTGGCGCCTGCCGTCTCATACGGGGAATGCATCGCAAGCTGAGCCATTCCGATATCCACGCTTGTCACCGAGACAAGAGAGTTCAGAATTGCGCCGAGCGTGCTTCCGCCCGGAATGTCGGCGTGGTTTGCGAATACCTGGCACGGTACGCCGGCCTTCTCGCAAATCATCTTTGTTACGGCTTCCGAAACAGCATCGGTCGTGTATTTCTGGTTTGCACTCTGTTTGATGACAACGCCGCCGTTCATGTAGACGCGGCTCTTCGGATCGTATTTCTCCGCATGCGCCGGATGGAACGCATGTGCATTATCGGCAGAAACCATAAAGCTTCCCGCAAGATCTCTGTGGTAAGCGATCGTATCTTTTCCGCACGCTGCGTTGATGTGCTGCAGGGTCTCAGTCAGGAACGACGAATCTGCGCCCTGTTTGGTAAGGCTTCCGACTTCCTCGTTGTCAAAGATTGCGCAGACATTAACCTGACCTGTCGCTTTTGCGGCAAGGAATCCTTTTAAGGAACCGAATGCGCTCTGCAGATCGTCGAGGCGGCCGCTGGACAGAAATTCTTTGCTGGCGCCCCAGATAGAGCCCTCCACGCGGTTGTACAGATAAAGTTCCATCGAGAGGATGTCCTCTTTTGCCGTATCCGGCAGAAACAGCTCATAGAAATGGTCTTTTGCGGTCTCATCGCCGAGGATCGGAAGCATGTCGGTCTGTACGCTGTATTTGATTCCGTTGTTGATGTCGCGGTTCAGATGGATCGGCAGGTTCGGGATCGTCACCAGATCGCGTCCGGCATCAACCAGCACGGATTTCACGCTGTTTCCGTCACGTACCACCATGCGGCCCGCCAGGGAAAGCGGACGGTCAAACCATGGGGAACGGATCATTCCGCCGTAGCCCTCCACGTTCAGGCGGGTATAATGACCATCCGTCACGAATGGGTCCTCTCCCTTTACTTTAAACGTCGGACAGTCGCTGTGGCTTGCGATGATCTGGTAGCTGGAAAATGCGCTCTCCGGGATCTGGAACGCAATCACCGAGGATTCATTTCTCGTCACATAATATTTTCCGCCCGGAACGAGACTCCATTCTTTTGTCTCCTCCAGTTTTGTATATCCATTTTCGTTCAGCAGATCGCCGGCTTCTTTTACCACATGAAACGGGCTTTTGCACCGCATGATAAAATCGAGCAGCTCCTGCGCTGTATTCAGGTATTCCATAGTTTTTCTCCTTTGCATATATTCAAACGCTTCTTCTATTTTATAAAATCCCGCTGTCTTTTTCAAGACCCAAAAACCTGTGGGAACTTACTGTATCACTCGCAATCATCGTTTCGAATCGGATATTCGCAATCCGCTTCGCTACTCGCACATAAAACCAGCCGCTGCTTCACAAAAAAATCCCGCACAGACAGATTTTTATTTTCTGTCGTGCGGGACTTACTTTTTCCGTTTTTTCTGCTATGCAGAAACCTGATTTCCGGTATACAACTGATAATATTTTCCTTTCTGTTCCATCAGCTGATCATGGGTACCGCGCTCAATAATTTGTCCCTGCTCAAGAACCATGATACAATCGGCGTTTCGTACGGTAGACAGACGATGTGCGATAACAAAGGTTGTTCTTCCGCTCATCAGCTTATCCATACCATCCTGAACAATGCGCTCGGTACGGGTATCAATGGAGCTTGTCGCCTCATCGAGAATCAGTACCGGCGGATCCGCAATGGCTGCACGCGCGATCGCAAGAAGCTGCCGCTGACCCTGGGACAGATTCGCACCGTCTCCGGTCAGCATTGTGTCATAGCCCTGCGGCAGACGCATAATGAACCCGTGCGCATTCGCCAGTTTTGCTGCTGCTACAACCTCATCCTCCGTCGCATCGAGCTTTCCGAAGGCAATATTTTCTCTTACCGTTCCCGTAAACAGATGTGTATCCTGCAAAACAATGCCAAGCGATCTTCTCAGATCGTCTTTTTTGATCTTTCCAATATTGATCTCATCGTAACGGATCTTACCTTTCTGAATATCATAAAAACGGTTGATCAGATTGGTAATGGTTGTTTTTCCGGCTCCGGTGGAACCGACAAACGCGATCTTCTGACCCGGCTCCGCAAACAGTGATACATCGTGCAGAACGATTTTATCCGGGTTATAGCCGAAATCAACATGTTCGAATACCACACGGCCCTGCAGCTCGCGGTAATCCACAGATCCATCTGCCTGGTGCGTATGCTTCCATGCCCATTTTCCGGTACGCTCTTTCGTCTCGGTGAGTTTTCCGTTTTCTTCCTTCGCATTGACAAGCGTTACATACCCCTCGTCCAGCTCCGGCTCTTCATCCATCAGGCGGAAAATACGTTCGGCTCCTGCAAGTGCCATAACGATTGCGTTCAACTGCTGGCTGACCTGGTTGATCGGCATGTTAAAACTCTTGTTGAAGGTCAGAAAGCTTGCCAGACCACCGAGCGTAAAGCCACCGACATTGCCAAGGGCAAGTGCACCGCCGACAATCGCACAGACAACATAGCTCATATTTCCAAGCTGTGCATTGATCGGTCCGATGACATTCGCAAACGCATTGGCATTGTAAGCACTCTCATACAGATTGTTATTAATTTCTTTGAATTTTTCGATATTCTCCTCTTCATGACAGAATACCTTGACAACCTTCTGGCCATCCATCATCTCTTCGATAAAGCCGTTGACTTTACCAAGATCCCTCTGCTGTTTTACAAAGAAATTTCCGGAAAATCCGGCCACCTTTTTTGTCACTCCCAGCATGATAGATACCATAACCAGCGTTGTAATCGTCAGCGGGATGTTCAGAATCAGCATACTGACAAAGACACTGACAATCGTGATTGCACTGTTGATGATCTGCGGGATACTCTGACTGATCATCTGGCGCAGAGTATCAATATCATTTGTATAAATCGACATAATATCGCCGTGCGCATGCGTATCAAAATATTTGATTGGCAGCTTTTCCATATTGCCGAACAGATCATTTCTCAGATTCCGCAGGGTTCCCTGGGACACATAAATCATGGTACGGTTCTGAATGAACGCAGCCACAATACCGATCCCGTAAAATCCGGCCACCCGCAAAATTGCGTGGAGCAGCGGGCCAAAATCCGGATCCGGCTGGGTCAGCATCGGCGTGATATAGCCGTCAATCAGCGTTTTCATAAACATCGTTCCCTGTACGTTTGCCAGGACGTTGACAAAAATCGCAATGACAACAGCGATGCAATGTACGGTATAATCCTTTAATGCATATTTCATAATTCTGGTAAAGATCTTCATCGGATTCTTGACCTGCGGTTTCACCCCTCTTGGAGGTCTTGCGCCCGGCCCCTTTACCTGCTGTACTCTCTCTGCCATTCCTTACTCACCTCTCTTTTCGTCAAAGTCTCCGCCGCCACCGGTCTGAGACTCATATACTTCCCGGTAAATTTCATTGGTTTTCAGTAATTCCTCATGGCTTCCAAAACCATTTACTTTTCCGTTCTCCATGACAATGATACGGTCTGCGTCCTGCACACTGGAAATACGCTGTGCAATGATCAGCTTTGTCGTTTCAGGAATCTCGGTCAGGAATGCCTTCCGGATTTTTGCATCGGTTGCGGTATCGACAGCACTTGTACTGTCATCCAGAATCAGCACCTTTGGTTTTTTCAGCAGCGCTCGTGCGATACAGAGGCGCTGTTTCTGGCCGCCGGATACGTTGGATCCGCCCTGCTCGATGTAGGTGTTGTAGCCCTCCGGCATCCGGTCGATAAATTCATCAGCGCAGGCAAGACGGCAGACACGCTTGCACTCTTCTTCCGAAGCATTTTTATCACCCCAGCGAAGATTGTCGAGAATGGTACCGGAAAACAGCACATTTTTCTGTAAAACAACGGCTACTTCATTTCGCAGAGTTTCCATATCGTAGGAACGGACATCCTTTCCGCCGACTTTGATGGAGCCTTCCGTGACATCGTACAGACGGCTGATCAGGTTGACAAGACTCGTCTTCGCACTTCCGGTTCCGCCGATGATACCGATGGTCTCACCGGATTTGATCGAAAGGTTGATATCCGAAAGAACCGGCTCGCCTGCTCCCTTTTTGTAGTTGAAGTAGACGTGATCGAAGGTAATGCTTCCGTCCGGAATATCAAAGTCCGGATTCTCCGGATTGTCGAGATCGCTCTTCTCATTCAGAACCTCGGTAATACGGCGCGCACTCGCAAGGCTCATCGTGATCATAACGAATACCATCGAAAGCATCATGAGGCTCATCAAAATGTTCATGCAGTAGGTCAGAAGGCTCATCAGCTCTCCTGTTGTCAGGCTGCTTCCGACGATCATCTTCGCACCGAGCCAGCTGATCAGAAGAATACAGCTGTAAACGGTAAGCTGCATCAGCGGCGCGTTGAAGGAAAGGTTTTCCTCTGCTTTACAGAAAATTTTGTAGATGTTCTCTGCTGCTTTGTGGAACTTACTTGTTTCATGATCCTCACGCACATACGCTTTTACTACGCGGATGGCGGATACGTTTTCCTGTACGCTCGCATTCAGCTCATCGTACTTCGGAAATGCCTGATCGAAATATTTCATCGCGGAACGCATGATCAAAAACAGACACGTTCCGAGGATAAGAATGGCTACCAGATAAACGCTTGCAAGACGTGCATTGATATAAAACGACATAATCATCGCGATAATCATGCTCGACGGTGCACGCATGCACATACGAAGAATCATCTGATAGGCATTCTGCAGGTTGGTGACGTCTGTCGTCAGGCGGGTGACAAGACCTGCGGTGCTGAATTTGTCGATATTCGAAAATGAATATTCCTGAATGTTTTCAAACATGGCCTGACGCAGATTTCTTGCAAATCCGGCAGACGCTTTTGCTCCATATTTTCCGCCCATGATACCGGCAAACAGACCGATGGCTGCTGCTGCCACCATGAACGCTCCCACCACGTAGATGTGATGGAGATCGCCTTTTTCTACACCATCATCGATAATGGATGCCATCATAAGAGGAATGATCATCTCCATGATAACTTCCAGAATCATGAAAAGCGGAGTGGCAATGGAGGCTTTTTTAAACTCTTTTACCTGTGCTCCAAGTGTTTTTAACATGATGTCTCTCCTAACATATTTTTTACATTGCTTTTGAGCTGGTCGATGACACGGTAGAAGGTATCGAGATCTTCTTTTGCAATTCCTTCAATTGTCTGTTCTTCCAGAATATCGATCATATCTTTCGTCTTCTCGTGAAGCTCTCTTCCGGTATCGGTCAGCACCAGTTTCTTCAGACGTGCATCATAGGGAACGGACTCCCGTCGGATGTAGCCCTTTTTCTCCATGAGCTTTAAAATATTCGTCACGGTGGACCGACAGATCTTAAACTCCGCCTCGATATCCTTCTGGAAAATATCTTTGTCTTCGTTCCGGCACAGATACCCTAAAATCCATCCGTGCATGGCGGTCAGTTCATCGACCCCCCGCTCTCTGGCGGCTGCCATCAGGTTCCGTGACATCATATTGTCCAGCGTCCGCAGTTCGTGGCCGATTTTTCTTTTTTTACAACACACGCTGCTTTTTTCCTCCTTTCCCCTTTGCTGCCGTCCCCATCTGTTCTTTATAAAACTGTTTGAACAAGGACTGTTCTATAAGCAACTGTTCTATAGATAACTGTTTCATATTAAACAGTTCGCTATAGAACATTCTAGGAGGTTTTGTGGGAAATGTCAACCTGTTTGCGTAAAAAAATTTGAAAAAAATGCTCCGGATAAAAGTTTTCCACTTTCCGCCCGGAGCATTCCGCTCGTTTATTCTTCGATTTTTCTTCTTAAATAGCTTCCCACCATATGGGAAAAGTTGCGGATGTCGCGCGCATATGCGAAATCCTTGCCGAAAATCTTCTGCTCCGCCATAAGCTCCGTCTCCTCGCCTACAAAGACCCCAAGCACCGAGACACCCTGCTGCCTAAGGCGCCGCACCTCAGTTGCCGTGTCATGCAGCGCATAGTCATCCCGGTACGGCTTTGGATTTCTCGCATTCGGCCGGTTCACCAGCACATCGTACGGCTTTCCGTCGCTTAAGAGGATCAGCAGCTTCCGGTCCTCCTGGCGTTTTAAAAGATCCATCCCCGCCGCCTTGACAGCAAGCCCGTCGCGGTTGTTTGATGATGTAATATACTCAAAAATATTGCTGTTCTTCTCCCGCGGATCGTCGTAATCGCGCATCCGGTGCAGAATCGTGTAATCCCAGAACGTACAGAAGCTCATCACGCGGAACGGGATGTGCAGGCGGCTTAAGGTCTCCGCCAGAATGTACGTCTGCAGTGTCACATTCTCCTGGCGCGGCCGCTGGGAACCGCTCGCATCCACGAGAATATCCACGACAAAATCCAGCGAATTCCGCCGCTGCTCCAGCCGGAACAGATCCGCATTCTGACTCCGTCCCACCTTCCACATCCGCGCGGGCTGTAAAATTCCGTGGTCTGCATCTGCAAACGACTGGTCCTCCTGCAGCAGCATCGCTTTTTTCAGTTCCTGATACAGCAGCGAAATGTTCTGCCGCACCGCGCGGTGCTGGTCGTAATAGGCATGAAGGTTTTTATCCTTCTGCTTCTGCGCGTAGGAGAGCTGATAATACTTTCCGACCGGATTTTTCAGCACACCCTCCGTGTAATAGAGGCTGCAGTCGCTGTGGATGCCGCGGCAGAGCTGGTAATTCCGGCTTTTCTCCTCACTTTCCGAGAGCCACGTTTTTCCGTAATTGCGCTGAATGTACTGATACATCCGTGCCAGCGCTTTCTCATCAACGACAACGACCTTTTTGGTATCGCTTCCCGCTGTTTTTTCTTTCTTCTCTTCCGCCTCTTTTGATGTGAAATTTGTCATATCAAGCGAAACTCGCTCCAGATATGTCTCGAGCCCGTCCTCATACAGCTCTTCCGAAAGGAAATCCTTCCAGGAATACTCGGTGAGCTCCTCGATCGTTACCGCAAGAACCGAGGCAAGATCACCGTGCTTTTTCACAAATGCGGGATCGACGACCTTATTGTACAGCTCGTCCGTCACCCGGATCAGTTCCATTGTATCCGCTGTTTCGGATGCGTGCTTCAGCAGCTCCATCCACTCCCGCGTTTTCCCCGAGTATGAAGGGCTTTTTTCCTCGTCCTCCTCTCTTCTTCCGCGCAGATACTCCAGTTTCAGGCGCCCTGTCTCATTTTTGGATAAAGATTCAAACGAGTGGTCCAGTATTTCCTCCGCTGCTCTCCTTCGAAAGCCCTTGACACCGGGGCGCTCGCTTTCGAGCCGCTTCGATACGGCCTCCTCCGTCACCAGCTGGGCGAGCATCATCAGTTCTCCCTCCGCTGCGCCGCTGTAAACCTTCTTCACCAGATACAGGCTGTAGGCTTCCCGATCAAAGTAACACGAAAAGGCGCCCTGGCGGATTGTGTCGTACAGCACCGTATCCGGCTCTTTCGCATACCGCTCCACGTCCGGGTTCAGCTTCAGCGTGTAGTCGCCGCTGACGGTCCAGACGAGATTGCGGATCCGGCTCTCCAGCTCCATCTCATGCGTTTTTAATGTTTCCTCTGTCACCATACGTATTTCCTCTAAAAAATATCCTGCGGCGTCCACTCTTCCGGAATCCGCGTGCGCACAACATCCCGCACGATCTCTTTTTCAAACAGGTCAAAGCATTTATTGACAATGCCGATCTGCACCGCAAGATACGGGGACAGCCCCTGGCGCATCGTACCGATCGCTCCGAACAGGCCGCGGAGGTCGAGCGCACGCGTGGTGATTTCCGCCTGTTTTGCCTTTTTCTGCAGATCGAGGTAAAGACCGGCCAGCGCATCGCGTGCCGCCGGTTTCAGATCCGGGAATTTTGACTGCATCAGATAA
>OLOP01000963.1_pt1 | contig 20409 bp, 13 predicted proteins | sample 1672381 | NCBI WGS metagenome assembly OLOP01 (sample SAMEA3136678, study PRJEB25190) | human gut metagenome | biome: human gut; feature: human-associated habitat; material: faeces | place: Austria | collected 2013 | reverse complement strand
TACCTTGCCGGCATCGTGCTAGGCGCGAGCGACATCACCGGCAAGGTCGAGCTGGCGCACTTCTTCGACACCCTCACCGAGATGGCAGAGATGACCATCTTCTTTTTGCTCGGCCTGCTCGTGACGCCCGCCCGCCTGCCGCAAATGCTGCTGCCGGGCCTGGCACTCATGGCGTTTATGCTCTTTGTGAGCCGTCCCATCGCCGTCGGTCTGCTGTTGGTGCCCTTTAAGACGAATCCTCGCCAGGTGGCGCTCGTAAGCTGGGCGGGCCTGCGTGGCGCGGCTTCGGTCGTCTTTAGCCTCTTTGCCGTGGTGGCCGGTGTTCCCGGTGGGCACGACCTGTTTGACCTGGTCTTTGTGATTGCCGTGTCGAGCATTGTGGTGCAGGGCTCGCTGCTGCCGGCAGTAGCGAAGAAACTCGACATGATCGACGCGGAAGGCGACGTGCGCCGCACGTTTAACGATTACCGCGACGAAGAAGGTATGTCGTTCGTCAAGCTCAAGGTGGGAGCTGGACATCCGTTTGCCGGACGCTCGCTCGCGGATATTGGCAGTGCAACGGACATGCTCGTGGTCCTGGTGCTGCGCGACGGGGCGCACCCGGTGCTACCCAACGGGGATACCGTGATCGAGGAAGGCGACCTGTTGGTTATGGCCGCGCCGACGTTTGAAGAGCGTGCCGAGGTTACGCTGCGCGAGGTCACCGTAACGCCCCACGGCCGTCTGGCCGGTCAGCGCCTGCGCGACGTGCCGCAGGGCAAGCACCCCTTTATCGTGGTGATGCTCAAGCGCGACGGCCAAACGATCATCCCCGACGGCAACACCCTCATATATGCCGGCGACGAAGCCGTCATCGCCACGCTAGCGTCGTAGCCATCCCCACCCATAAGTTGCGGTGAAATAGGGACTGAATAGGCCCCCTAGCAGCCTAAACAGTCCCTATTTCACCGCAAGTTATTAAGGGGATAGATTAAAAACATTTGAATTGACACCGAAATGAAAAAAGCCGAGGAAAACGTCCCCGGCACTTGGAAGCCCTCTCTTTTGAGATGACCGACTTCTTTATATCACGAACACTAGTTAGATGCCATTCATTGAGGGCTTTATCAGGCGCGCCACCCCATCCACATGGCGCAATTTGAAAGCCGTCCGATCTCATGCTATAAAGAAGTCGGTACCCTCGAATAGAGGGACCTCCAAGAGCCGGGGGATGTCCCCCGGCATTTTTTATGCGAGTCAAGACTAAACAGTTCTCTAGAAACCACCGGCGCCCTTGCGTCAGCAATTTACGTGCCGCTCTACCCAACCTCTCGGCGGCTAAGGACTTTTCGCAGGTAGTTTGACGAACATATGTTTGCTTATTATAATTATACTTGAAAGCACCCCTTATCTCATGGTATAAAGAATATGGTTCCCTCCAAAAGAGGGGCCTCCAAGAGCCGGGGTCTTACCCCCGGCATTTTTTTTGAAAAAATGGAGGCCCACCATGAGCGAACTCTCCGTCTTTGTTGACGAATCTGGCGACCTCGGAGGCGTCTCCAACTACTACCTCGTCACCCTCGTTTTTCACGATCAAAACGATGCAATCGTTGAACGCATTGACCGCTACGAGCGCGCCCTGTCGCAGTCCTCGCTTCCCAATACGCCTTTTCATGCAGGACCCCTATTGAATGGAAACGGCGACTACAAAGATCTTCCCAAGGAGCAGCGAAGGCACATGTTGAGCGCATTTCGCGCGTTCATTCAGCATCTCCCCATACGCTACCTCTGCCTACAATACCGAATGAGCGAATTCACCGACAAGCAAAACGGTCTTGCGGAAAGAATGAGGCGGGACCTCACGGTTGAGCTTTTCGACCATCTGGAATTCTTCCAACGATACGACACTGTTAAGATTTACTACGACAACGGTCAACCGATCGTAACGGAGGTCATCCATTCTGCGCTCGAGTACGTTCTAGCAAGGGACGTCATCGTATACCGAGAAGCCGCACCGCGAGCCTACCGGCTATTCCAAGTTGCCGACTACATCTGCACGATCGAGTTAACGGCTATCAAGTTTGACCGCAAGGAAGAAACCAAGACTGATCGACTGTTTTTTGGAACCCGAAGGACGTTCAAAAAGGGATTTCTCTTATATCTCAGGAAGAAACGGATGAACTGACCCGGGATCACCAGTCGTAAGACGCTCCGTAGTCATCGTCGACGGCAAAATCGCGGAGGTCGAAGCCTTCGCGTTCGGCTCGGGCTAGGAGCTCTTGGGGCGACTCGTCCTCGATATCCACTACGTCGAGCATGGCGGCCGGAAAGCCCACGCCCGCCGCGCTCCCAGCGCGGTCGAGCAGGCTCTCGCGCAGCTGGTCTACATCAACTTCGATCTTCATGGCGAAACCTCCCCATTCAGCCCCCGCTTACCATTCACGACCCAGATAAACATGGAAGTGCAGCGTCTGAAGAACCCGCTCTTCGCCGCTATCCGCGTTTCTCAGGCAAAGTGCATACTCCGCGCGTTCATCAAGTTCAACAGTTGGACGCACCGTCAGCATTACCTTAAAGCGGCGCGCCGTCGCATCGGCTTCAGTTAAATCGGCTACGATTCGCGCAATGTCGGTTACGGGGCTTCCGCTGCGATCGGCAACAAACACTTCATAGTTCGCAGGAAGGATCTTACCGACCACCGCCTCATCTTGCAGAAACTCAAGGAAGAAAGATGTATTCGAGATAGATTCAAGTTGCGTAACGAGGGACAAGCCAACGGGGCTCGATGCGACGAAGCCACGCGTTCCGGCGCGCTTATTGCTAAAGGTCAAAACCGGCACACACATTTCCTGCAATGAGATACCGCCATGGACAAAGTTCTCGCCTCCGCCGGGGCGTCGCAAACGCACGCATTCACGTGGCGAAAAGCCCACGAGGCTACCATCAGAAGCGGGTAGAGCAACCTTAAGCAGCGTATCGGACTCAGAATCGCTCGAGGCAACAGCCCAGCGGCGTCCAGCCTCAATGACGTCGCCCGCCACGTCCGCGACACTCGTATGATCATATTCGGCAAGCGGCTCTGCGGTGTACAGAAACCCATGATCTGCCGTAATGACGATTCGAGACGACATAAACTCACGCACGATGAGCTTGACCAGCACCGATAACTCGTCAATTGTTTCGTCGCAGGCATGAAACGCCCTGCGCTCGGTTGCGGCCTTGTCACCAATGGCATCAATGAGATCGTGATAGATGTAGACAACGTTCGCGTCTCCTACGACCTTCTTGCGTTCGGCACGGTCCATCTCGCCGACAAAACGGTCATAGCGAACCGCAACAGCACCCTCATAATGCTTGCCAATCACCTTTTGGCGAGATTCGATAGTATCGACGTGCCCCCCATCAACAAGCACGCCAAAGCCCGATCCCCCCTCTCCGCATGCCTCGTAACGCATCGTTCCATGAGGCAACAAGGCAGCCATACCGCATCTGGTTATCGAAGGAAACACGCCTTGCACGGCGCCAAGCTCGCACCGACCCTTTGTCTCGCGCTCAAGACGCTCGGCAAGTTCTGCAGCAACCTCATAGCGCAAAGCATCAGAAACGATGACCCAAATACGCTTTCCGCGGCGATTCGCGGGCTCAACGTAGCTCAGATCAAAATCAACCTGACGCGGAATACCTTTCACATATCCCTGCAAGCCCAATGCATCGCCCGACGCGCTTGCCCAACGGCGAGAGAGCTCCTTAAGAAACCAGCCTTTATACAAAGCTTCCATCGACTCAAAGCAGGCCCGGAAGTCTTCATCGAGCTCGTACTCCCCCGCTCTAAAGGCACCGGCGAACTCTGTCACCAGCTCACGGTACCAAGCGTCCATGCGATAGAAATCGCTGGCATAAGAACCCCAAAGGGCCAAAGCCCCCATGCCCGCAAAACCTTCTACATGGTCGCGATAAAAACGCTGCATATGAGCTGCAGCCGAAACGCCGCGATAATAGCAGGCAAGTTCCTCATACCAGAGCGATCCACGACGAGAGGCCACGACCGACAAAACCTCATCGGCAGCGTCCACAGACAGACGCACCCGCTCAAACAGCATGCGCAGAATGGTGGCATCGATGCAGGGAAAGACGTCGGCTCCTGCAATACAGTCAAGACCAACGTCAGCGAGTATCTTTCCAAGCTCAAGCTCGCGCTCAACCGCCGTTGTCATACTCAACAGCAATAGACGATTACCGCCACGAACCCAATAATCAACGCATGCGCGGCAGAACGCGGCATGAACAGCCTGGGAAGAGAAACGTCCCGACAGCGCGTCCAGACATCCACCCGTCATCGAACGCGAGCAGGCGGTGAGCAACACGTGGACCAGCAACTCGGGAACACGAGATAGCTCGAGCGCGTTCCCATCAAAACCGCACCAATGACGAATGAGCTCGCAGAAATAGCCATTCATCTCATATTCAGTAAGTAAGACAACCACCTAATCAGCATTGCCCTCGTGCAGGAGTGCCAAATAGCCTGATACGATTGCCGCGGGATCGAGTTCGCTGGCACCCAAGCAGACAGCCAAAATGCCAAGCTCAAGCTCATCGACGTTCTCAACAGCGACTTCCCTCGATGAATGCAGCAACTTATTGAGCTTTATAACGTTGCGGCGCTTGGCAAAAAAGGCTTTATGGGACTCAAGCGCCGCGCGTATCTCATACGAATCAACCGCGCCGATCTCGCGTAGCTGCACAGAAACATAGTCGGCGGCAAACGGGACGCAACGCGCTTCAACATCCGCCAGCCAATCGCCAGACGGCTCCCCTGCGCAGCGACGATATATAAGCACCTTACGTCCGCCCAAGTCACCATTGAGCTTACGCTTGATAGCAAACCGACCACCCTCGCGATCAACGAGAACGATGACGCCCGGCAGCTCCAAATCTGCAAGCACATCCTCAAATTCACCGGACGGATCATGCCACACAACAATGGCACCTCCGCAATCGGCGTTCTGACCTGCAAACAAATGCAGCAGCTCGGATGTAATATCTGCAAGCTTCATGGCAAACTCTCAAAACTAGTCATCAAACAAACCGGCGAAAATAGCATCCAAATCCTCTTGAGAGGTAGGCTGCGTCTCGAGTATTTCGGAATCAATACACCTGAGCATGGTGTTCTCTTTTTCACGCAGGCGAGTATATATTTCCTCGTCAAGCGACCACGGATCGGGCCTTCCAAGGTCGTAATCTTCCGAAAGGTAGTAGTACCTTGTCTGCTGATCTTGCGGCAGGCCCAAACGGTGGATTCGATCGCGGGACTGCAGCAAATGGACCAGATTAAAGCTGTACTCGTAGTACACGGCATCGTGACAAATCGAATGCAGCGAGACAGACTCGGCAAGCGTATGAGGATTGGTAATGAGTACGGGAAACTTGCCAGCCCTAAAGTCATCCAGGTCTGCCGAACGACAGACAAGGTCATCCTGACCGTTAATCGTACGCGCCTCAATCCCCATATCAGCCAGACCGCGCTGAAGATCGGACATGCTCTTGATGAAAATGCACCAAACGATAACCGAGCGCCCCTGTGCTACCAAGTCGCCAATCAGAGAGCAGCAGCGAGCACGTTTGCTCGATGCGCCGGCAGATCGAATCATGCCCACAATCTTATCGGAGTAGTCGACGGCATCGACCTCGCCGGTCTCCTCGTCTTCTTCGATAATCCAACGATAGTCTTCGGGATTAAGCGTTTCGAGTAGGTCGATCGGATCGTTTTCCATCTGCAGAACACGCAGCATCAAGGTCAGCTTGTTGCGACGGTAACGGTTTTTAATAACGCCGAGCAGTAGATTCGTACGCTCGCCAGACGACACCTTGATAAGCTCGTCGGGCTCAGCCCTCGGGACGCCTAGGTCATCCTTGGTCGTACGGCAATAAAATGGCTGCAACTTGTTGTTCACGAGCTCAATGTCCGAGTCCTCGGCGTTTTTGAGCTCGCTTTTCTCAAAGCCAAAAAAGTTGTCATACTCCCGCGGATACAAAATGTGCAACATATTGTAAATATCGATATATCCGTTAGGAATTGGCGTGCCCGTCAGGGCAAACGTATAGGGAGCACTCTTAGAAACAACGAGAGCCGCGTTAGCTTGTTTTCCGCCAACGCGCTTAACGCGATGGATTTCGTCGAACACCAAAAGCGTACGCTCTCCAGCGACCTTACTGAGTTCCTCGGCAACGCCAATAGCCGCCTCGTAATTCACAAGCAGCAAATTGCAACCGCCCACACGAGCGCGAATATACCTCCGGCGGTCAGACTTACCAAGCTTTCGGTAAGCATCGTCTTGCGTTGTAAACAAGTTGAGTGGCCACTTATCGCCAAAGCAGAGCCTCCACTCCGTCGCCCAGGAATCAAATGCGTTTTTTGGGCACACGACCATAATGCGATCGACCATGCCGCGCTGTGCCAAAAAGGCAAACGCACCAAGAACGGTCGCCGTTTTACCCGACCCCGGCACCGAGAAGTTGCCCGCACGTCCCATCGTTGCCAAGAAAAACGCGTCGCGCATCTGGCGATCCTTTAGCGGACGCGCCATGGCGGCATCGACGACCTCCGAGAACTCTGCGAGATGGGCATCGTGTTTGTGGTCGCCGCGCTTGATCTCGTTTCCCAAACGCGAACGTTGCTCGGCAAGTTCGCGAATCTGCGTAAAGCCGTCCTGAAGATCGTCATCGACCGATAGCGCCACACCAAGACGGCTGGCAACCTTCGATAGCTTGCCAACAATCTTTTCGAACTCTGTATAGTTGCCGATCTCTTCGAGCAAAATATGACCCTTAACGACACACCTGACGTATGCCCTACAGGTCATCTTAAAGCGAGCATTGCGACGCAGAGAGTCGGCATCGAGAGGCTCGGGATCAAGATAGATTTGTCCGCCTCGCTGATATAAACGCATTGCCTAGCCTTCTAGATTTTTTTGGACGGCATCGAGAACTTCCTGGGCTTTCTCAAGAAGAGACTGCAGCCCATCCTGCATATCAACAAGCTGCTCAGGCTCTAACTTGTGCAATATTTCCACGTCAACATCGTTAACATCCGAGAGCGCATTGCGAACGGCGCGCACCTGTCCGTTTTTGATCTTACGATTGCCGGCCTTAGCGCGCGCTACATTTCTAGACGCCTTCATTCCCTCTTTCAAACGCGTGTCAGAGCCAAACGCATCGCGAAGATATTCCGTAGTGACAACCACGTCTTCGGGCTTTTCCGCAAGCCTTTCCAAAACCTCAACGGCATAATCCAGCTGCTCTTCGCGCAGTTTGTCGTCAGCAATCAGATTATCGATGAACTCACGAACCCCACGCGTCGCGTCGCCGAATGTCTGGCACATTAAATTAACAAACACTGCGTTTTTAATTTCTTCTCGCTTGTCCTTGTTCTTGACCTTCACGAGCCCGTTCGTAAGCGACTCGATAGGGCCTTGCAGCTTAAGGTCCTGCGCAATATGAAATGCCCCGGGAGCTTCACAAAACTCAAGGAAATCTTTCAACATATCAATTTGAGCGAGGCAGTTCTTCATTTTGCTCTGCTTCATATTGGCATGCTTGGCATATTCTTCTGCCGTCATACGCCCTTCATTGACCCACCTATCGATATCGACCAGACGAGAGATGGCATCATATTCCTGCTTGGTGTCCTCGCCCAGCTGAATCTCGAGCTCAAGACCCTTAATGGCATTTTCGTCATAGGTATCGGGGAACACACAGCAGCGCAGCATGCGAAGGGTGTTCTCGGCGGCAGACAACTTACGCAAGCAGGTAAAACGACGGTTACCGTCAATGACAACGCCGTTGGTCAGAATGATCGCAGATTGTTGTTGACCCTTGTTTTTAATATCCAACATGGTCGTCTTAAGATGCTTGGGGTTATCGGCCTCGACCATATCAGCAATAAGGTTATCGAGTTCCGTTTGGTCCTGGGGCAAACCTTCGGGATGCTCCGCCTGATAGCGCGAAATGAACGTAGCAATTCGCCCGTTCTGCACATTAAAGTGCAGCTTATCGACGCGCACCTCGTAAATCGGACAATCCTGGTTTTGGCCACCAATAAACTTGCGCTCGCTATTGCCGGTTTCGCGAACCCAACCCTCGGCAATGCCTGTCTTGATGAACTTTTCCATTTCCATTGTCTTACTCCACTTCTAGTACAAACTGGTCATGACTAACAAATACGCGCTCGCTGGCACTCGAATAAAACAAGTCCGACTTACGGATTATCTGGATGAGCTGCGAACGCGGAACCACTACGCCGTACTCCTCCGAAAGCAAGTCGACAAGATCGTCAATATCGATCGATATCTCGCGCGCCACCACCGCCTGGATAAAATCACGACCTTTCATGGGATGCCCGCGTGGCGCAAAGAGCTTAATGCCCACAAGGTTTCCGTGGCCCAGCAAGTCCTCCTGCGACAAGAGGACGCTTTCGTAAAATGCATCGGATAGACCATACTCGAGTAAGGGTAAATCGGATGCGCAGCGCCTGAGCGACGGCACGGTAAAGTAGGGCGTATCGCCCTCAGCGCCACGCTCGATGGCATCCAATGCAAAGCTGCGCAAATCGGCGTCCCTTATGTCAAGCTCATCAAGGCCGTCGCGCGTAATCCAGCTCGACTCATCGTAGTCAAGCAAGTCGCCCGACCTAATGGCTCGATAGACCATGTTTTTAAAGGACATGCAGTTCAACATGGATTGAGGCAGGCTATCGTGCTCGACGATGGCTCCGTGCATCAAAGACAGATAGAAATCTGTCTGGCTTACGCCCCGGCCTCTACAGGCGCAGTCAGCATAAAGCGTGAACCCCGTTTGATAGGCAAACAATTCCAACTTGAGCGTTTCATCGGGCGAGCATCCCGCCAGCTCCGCAAACTGGGAAAGCAGGTACCAATCCTCATCAAGCTTGGGAAGAGTTGGCTCACCGGCCATGACGCCTTCAGATCCGGTATCAACACGCTCGCCATGGAACGGCTGGGGATGTACATCTTCAGCCACCGCAACGCGCGGAGCTGCCGCGGCCGGCCCGCATTCATCATCTTCAATAACGTTTTCTCGGGCTTCGGCCGGATCACTTTGCGTCTCGGGGACAAAGCTCTCGGCACTCGCTTCAACGTCCGCAAACCAATCGTTCGCATCGACAACGCACGGTGATGACCGATAGAACAGCGCTCGTTCATCGAAGCCGAGTTCGTTAATAGCTCGAATCGTATCGAATTTGCCGGCCACATCCTCGCGAATCAAAACAACATCGTCGGGCAACAATAGCCGCTCAACAACATCCGCGTATGCACCGCCAACGTCATGCCATAAAAGAATGGAACCGGACGTTGTATCAAATGCCATTTGTAGCTGTTCGGAGAGCTCGATCAGAGAGTCATCCAGCATTTGTTCTTCGCGTGGCGCGGGGGTCTCATCGACACCCAGGAACCGATAGCCAAAACCATGCACCGTTTTAATCCAAAGGGGATTCTTTACCTCATCTCCCAACTTCTTACGGAGGTTTTTAACATGCGAAGCAAGAGCTCTATTCGATTCAGCGAAGCCAACGCCCATCGAAATCTGAGAGAGTTCCTCATTTGAAATCTCAACGTTTAACCTAGCCGTAAGTGCATTCAAGACACTGTGCTCAATTGGCGTAAGCGCAAGCTCCTCGCCATCGAGCTGAACAATACGGTTCTCAGAATCAACGACAAGCATACGGTCGCTATGCGCAGAACGAAATACACGCCCGCCCTCACCAACGCTCACCTCAGGCTCAAATCCTGGAGCAAAATCGAGACGATAGCCATAACCGTGAACGCCCTTAAGCCAACGAGCGTTGTGGGCATCTTCTTTCAATTTCTTGCGAATATTCTTTATGTGGCTATCGAGCACTCGATGCGACTTAGGGTCATCGTGTCCGAATGCCGCAACAAACAGCTCTTGGCGAGAAAATGCATGACCCGGTTTTTGAGCCATACAAAACAAGATGTTGAACTCATTGGGGGTCAAACATAGGTAGGCGCCGTCCATGTACGCATCGCACATGGTTGGATCGAGCAGAAGATTGCTATCGATTCGAATGATCTGATTGTTGTTTACCAATGCTCCCATAGCGGCTCTTTCAACTTCTAGCACACAGACGGCTATTTGATTTTGGCGAGAACGTCCTGGAACTTGGCGTAATTGACCTTAACGCCGTCATCCAAATCAATCTCAATCATTTGGTCTGCAAGGTGATGGACCTTCTCCTCGTAGCTCACGAGCTCGGCAGCTTGGTCGCTTATGCGCTTTTGCTCCTTAGCAAGACGAGCACGATCACGACTGTCGCTTACCTCTATCTGGTCGGCAATCCACATCAGTCGATTGCGGTAACGTTCTTGCTGAGGATGGATATAACCCGTACGAATCAGCGCCAACAAATCAGGGCGATAGCGATGCATGTAGACCAACGCCCTAAAGCCACCCTTCTTGCCCGAATCGAACAGCCAATAAATAGGGCGCTTCTTATAGGTCTGGCAGTGGTCCTTAAAGAAGTCCTTCAAAAAGTAGGTGCGAATCACCTCGCGCGAGGTGCCCTTGCCGCCGAGCGCCTCGGCAATAAAGGCCAGGTTCTGCTCGAGCGTTTCCTCGCCGTACGCGGTGCGCACAAAGTCGATAAAGTAACGCACGATGTCGTCGTCAAAGTACTCATCGTCGGTAATGGGCAGCACGTTGTCGCCATCGGGCATAAAGGTCACGTTCTCGGGATCGGGCATCTTGGCCAGATAGTCAGAGACCGTGGCGCCCTGATCGGCCAGAACCAGACCGTCCACGTCCAGCGAATAGCGGCCGAACATGCAGCCCACGGCATAGCTCATGAGCGAGGTGATCTCGTCGCGCTTGGTGCGCACATACTTGTTGCCCTTATAGCTCTCGGGGATCTCGTCGGCGGTGTCGAAGATGCGTGCCACCGACACGTACTTATCCTCGACCTCGATGGGCACCTCGCCCTCCATGTTGTAGATCTTGGCAAAGATTCGGTTGAGCTCTTCCTCGTTAGCGCGAAGCTGCTCAAAGCGAGCATTGACCTCGGCCTTGCGGGCCTCATATTTATCGGAAAGTAGTGTTGACATATTTGTATCCAATCCAAAGAGCCGAGATTCAGCTCAGGTAACGGCATTTAGACAAACAGGGTTACCAAAGAAGTAGCAAATGAGGGCGTTTGATTCCGACCAAATACAAGGCGAACAATCAAACATCGCCCATCGCGTCATCGTGTGTTCTGAAATCGCTCGCATTATCCCTGGAAGTATTGAGCAAGCTGCATAACCGTTTGAACAGTAGACAGGGCGATGGATATGGCGTCCGCAGAGACAAAACCGTCGAGAGGATTCTCTTTAAAACGTTTCCTGTAGCGAACTAACTCAAATCCTTTTACAGTAATTCGAACTTGAACAAGCCTTTCATGAAGGTCATCGATACCATAGTCCACGACGATGTAGTTCTGCCGGCACAGCTCATTAAGAACGGCATCAAGCAAAGAATTATCGATTCCTTCCCCGCTTAAATCTAAAAAGGAGGTAGGGTCGTTCTTTACGCCTATGATGCCCCACAGCAAGCCTTGCGCCACTGGTTTTGTAATCGGCCGAATTGCAGTTACAGGGATATACCAGCTCTTGTCACGTTTAATACAGCCAGGAATTTTGCCGGACTTTGGCTCTGCGTATCTCCTGACCGTAGCCTCTTTAATGCCCCATAGCTCTGCGACATCTTGAGACGAGTAATAGCTTGTACCGTCGATTGTTACAGGTCTCACTGCGACCACCTACAGCAATGGATGCCGCTTGAAATCCCAGGAGGTTTCAAACGAATCCCAGTCGGCTTTTGATAATTCGCGGCACGAGTCAACCATATTGTTGACCAACGGCTTCTGCTCTTCGTTCTGAATAATCGGGTAGGTTGCGATTTGGCCTACCTCGAAATTGAGCGTCGGCGAAAGCATGCTCGCGACGCGCATAATCACAGAACTGTTGCAAGCTCCCTGAAGATACTTGAGTGATTTCTGATCGCTAAAAACGCTTGTACCCGCCACATCAAACACATGGCCAGCAGGCTTAAAGCGAAACGCAATAGACCCACTCGAAATCTTCGACCAGGTAATCGATGGACTAAAGAAGCAGTTTGTATTCTGTGGCCTGGAAAGCAATTTACCATTCTGGTCTTTGTAATTACGGATCTCCCATCCGTCATTCTCCCAGTTAACAACTGCGCTATTATTTCCGTACCATTTACGGAAATCGCCGCCCTTGTTGTAGGGAAACCATTTACAAGCGCTTTCAATCGACTCTTGAATAGACCCACAGGAGTAGGCGCTCTTACAATCATCGACTTCCCACCACTCGCGAACGAAACGAGCGTTTTCGCCAGTAGCAAGCCCTTGACGCGGTTTTCCGTACTCACTGAGTTGCTTTGCGTTTTCAAACGCATCCAGAAGCGCGTCGCTAGCCCAGTAGGCTATGGGGGTGCTGGGGATCTGCTTGAAGGTCTCGGCGTCGCGGCGGTAGAACCAGCCGCAGTCGGGATTTCGGATCGCCTCGAGGGCCTTCGGGGCCTGACCGGAAGCTCCAACGAAGTCCGAAAGGCGCACATAGCCGCCCTTGTAGCCCTTGATGAATGAATTGTGGAACGTGTAGGTACAGATGGGCACAGTCGCACCAGCGAAACCCGAGTACTCGAGCTGGATGAGAGAAGTCAGCGTTCTGTTGTCGATAATCTCGTTGCGGAGCTTCTCGTAGCTTCCGATGAACATCCAGACGAATGGCGACATGACGCCACACTCGCCGTGGTCTTTGGCGAGATTAAACATGCGGACGACAAAGCTGGAGAATAAATCGCTCTTCACGTCGGGGTAGTTCTTCTTGACCCACTTGGACATGAAGGGGCCGAAGCTGGAGCTGCCCATGTAGGGCGGGTTGGCCACCACACAGTCGTGGTGGCGAGCGAGGATCTCGCAGGTCTTAAGGGCACACTCCAGTTTATTTTTAAAATTACCGTCAAACAGACCATCGGTGCCGATGAGTTCGATCGCCTCACGCAGTGCGGCAAGGTCGCCCTCGCTTGGAACAAACAGCGAGCCGACCTCGTCCAGATGCGATAGAGCATCGATGAGATCCTTCTTCTTGGCAAGCGCGGCGCCGTGCGGAATGTCATCCTCCTCCAGCATAACCGGCTCGAGCACGGCAACATCCGCTTGAACCCCACGGTTAAAGAAACGCCTATCCATCTCTCGGGCACACATGGCCAGCGCCAACCCTGCGATCTGAGCGGCGCGGGAGTCAATTTCCATACCATGAAGGTTCTTGGACAGAATGAGTGTGGGAATATCGCGCATACGGTATTCGCGCTCTAAATACATCTTTGCCAAAAGTTCAAAAGCGTAAACGAGAATATGCCCCGATCCACAAGCCGGGTCGCACAGCGAAATATCCTCGGGACTCTCGATTTTAATGAAGTCCTCGTGCTCCGCATCGGGCTCGATGTAGTACTCCATTTCATCACGCAGGGGACTTCCCGGGTTGTTCAGCATCCACAAACGCCCCAGGGAGTTCTGCACCATGTAGCGCACGATCCAGTTGGGCGTAAACAGCTGCGTGGCTGGACCGATGGTGTCCGGCGTCTCCTTGGCCTTAGATTTAAAGAATGCGTCTTTGACCTCGGAATTGTAGAACTGATACATCCAGCCCAAGGACTCGACGTTTTCCCACGTGCTTCGCTTAACCCGTTCGACTAGAGCGCACAGTACACCTTCTTCGCCGCAGTCCAAAAGCCTTGTCGGAAGCAGCAACGCATCCGCCGTACCCACGCGGCCAAAGATGGCGGGCAGGCACTCGGCGAGTTCGTTCATCTGAGCTACCAAAATAAGGCGGAACAGCGCCTCGTCATCTGCTGCAGCGACAAGGTCAAATACGCGATCGCACTCCAAGCCCGGCAGATCAAGCTCCGTCGGCATACGCAAGCAGTCTGGGGAAAAACTATCGTACTCCGAGGTTTCGCAATATGAACTTAGCATGCGCACACCACAGGGCAGATAGCCTTGCACTTCCATATAGCGTATTGCAGCGAAGCGATTGAACCAGGTATAGGCCATTTCCTCGCAAAAGCGCGCATAGCCGTCATGCTCTATGCGGCGATATAGCTCCGAACGTTGCGAACGCTCGAGCGCAGAGAGCACCATGCCTTTAACGATGGTTGCATCGCGATTGAATTCTGCACGCCCCGCATCGTCGAGCCCGTAGGCATAACAACGCTGACGTACCTCATCAATTAAGCGGATGCGTGCCCAAGGGCAAAACTTTTCGAGCTCTTTCGTATCCATGTTTCCCCCTTAGCCCAAGCGGATGGCGTCATTACCCTCAAGGCTTCGCAGTAGCTCTTTGCGCGCGGCATCCAAATAGTCATCAATCTGCTGTTGCGAGCTCAGCTCCAGCGGCCTAAATACCATGCTGCGGCTCACCGATTTAACACGTCGCCTAGGTGCCGGTGCAGATTGGGGCTTATTCGGCAGGCCTGGCGCAGTGGCCCCCGTATAATCAGTCGTTACCGTCACACTCGTATTTGCCGGTATGGGACGATTCGCCTCTTCATAGGCATCGTCAATCATTTTGTACAGGGTCGTCTGAGCACGATCGAGCTTGACGGGCACAGCATCCAGGGCGGTCAGCGTTGCCGCATTATGCACCTCATCTTTACGAGCGCTGTGCGACTCCCCAATGCGCGTCAGAGCGACACCCTTATTTTGGGCATACGCTTCGATATCTCCATAGCGCTCTTCAACAGAATTGAGCATGGAGATGCGCTTTTGGTCCAAAAGCTCCCTGTAGGCAGCCCTCACCCTTAGGTTTGCCTCGGATAGCTTTTGGAACTGCAGACTCAGACTCGGCTGCTTAACTGCTTCCCTAATGACAGAAAGCGCATCCAGCGTTTCCGAAGCGCCCTCAAAATAATCGCGCTCACTCTCCATTTGCTTGAATATCTCGCAGGCACCGTCGAATACAGTCACCTTGCTGTCGAAAAACTCGTCAATATCCTCGAGATCTTCAGCCGCATCTCGCAGCTCGTTCTCTTTTGCGGCGATCGCCATAATTAGGTCGACGGCATCGCGGCCGCTCTGCAATAGGCCCTCGATAAGGTTCTTTGCATTCACGACCTCCTTATAGCCCGGGTAATCGGGGTTACGCTGGTACTTGACCGAAAGGAGACTCGCCAAGCTATCGCGGCGCTTTTCAAGCTCCCCGCGACATGCCTCGGCAAGGCTGTCCTCTTCGAGCGGCAGAGTATGATTGCCGCTCAACTCTTCTACAGCCTGTCGCGCCTTGGATATGGCTGCCCGAGAAAGCTGTTGGCGTGCCTCAACAACAGCCTGTCGTGCCTTAGCAGCCTTACGCAGATAATCAAGAATCTTGGAATCCCTAAGATCAATCGCTTGCCCTGCGCAGAGCAGGCGAGCGCGCTTTTGCGCTAGCAGCGTTGCGACCACGGCGGCAATGTCAATCTCCGCCCAACCATAAGGCTTCGCATGGTACGTCTCGAGCAGCTCGCTCATTGTTACCTGCATATGTTGGGCGGCGCGAGCTTCCAGCAAACGCATAACCGCTTCGATGGCCCCGGCATTGGGCTCTTGTCCATTCATTGCCGGAGTGTACGCAGTTAAAATCTGCTTGATCTGCATATCGCTGTCGTAGTTTTTATCGATAAGTGGCAGTTTGCTGTACGTAACAGAGACAAGCTGGCGCACGCAGTCCTCGATCATATTCTTGGCAGACGCCGATTTGACCGGAGAATACTCACCGCCATAGACATAAAACGTTCCATGCAGCACCGCCTGGCGCATAAGCTCCTCTGCACGCTTATCCAGAGCGACGCGCTCTTCCTGCTTGCCACGCAAAATCGAAGCCACCACTTCGCTGCGACTGTCTGCCTGACGGCTATTGAGGTATTGCTCAATACATGCCGACTGATACAGGCAGTCGTAGTAGTCTTGCTGGGAATCGAGCACTACAATGGCTTCTCCCCTGCTAGAGCTAAGGAGCAGGTCCTCACGCGAAGGGATCGGGGTGCCATCCACGCCAGAAATCACGCGCAGCGCCAGCCCCGATGCGCTGTTATAACGGGTGTCGTCCAGATATTCCTCGACATCAAAAACGTTTTTACCGACCGACACCTTAGCGTTTTCGAAGACCTGCCTAAACATAATCTGCGCGGCCTTGGACGTAATCTTCGTAGCGTCCGGCTGCACGCGCGAAATCTGCTGGGCGATCTCCTGCTCTTCGTCGGTCAGGTACTTATACGTTTCGCCATTACGAGCCACATAGTTTTGGCGCACTAAACGCTCCAAGGACTGCGAAATCTGTTCGCGAACGACAATGCGGTCGGTGCGGACTTCGTCGGTCATTAGGGTGATCAAGTTTTCAACGTTTGCCGGCATGTCCTTATCGACATACAGGATCAAGAAAAGCAGTTTGAGTACCGGAATGTCGCATTCCTCAAGACCCTGCCCCTTTTGGGCGGCATCCGCCGCTCGAAGAGCTACACGACGATGATAGTCCTCGAGCGACGTCGAGATCGTATTGTAGAAACGCCAAAGCGGAACCAGGGCATTCTGGTCCTTATCCTCTATGCATCGAGCGGAGTCTTGAAAGCCACTCAGCATGGAACGCTCGGCGCTTGAGCTGTTTTTTCCGGACGCGCCGTGATTGCGCAGCTCATCCATGATTTTTTGAATGAGCTTAAACTGGTAATCAGCAAACGGATACGTGCTGGCGAAGTCTTCGGCGCCCTCGTAGCCAATTAAATCGGCCGCCGCATCCTTAAAGCTATACAAGTTGTTGAGGACCGCCGAGCGCTCCTGATACTCAGCCTTCAGCAAGTCGTTCGCATCCTGATTTTTCGCCAAAATGCGGCGACGAATGACTTCATCGGCGCACGAGCTGCTCAAAGATAAACGCGTATTAAAGCGGTCCTGAATCTTGGAGAAGTCGCTGCCCTTAACCTTGGTAATTTGATCAATCGCCTGCTGTCCGGTAACCATAACCCATACGCGTCCGCCGCACTTGGTGCCCAGCGCCTCGACGATGCTCTGCAGGTTCAGCATAAGCTCGGTATCGCTCGCGATAAACTGGCTCATCTCGTCGGCCATAAAGATCATGCGATATGAGCCGCCGCATTCTTGCTCTCGACGCTTTGTGTATTTAGCAATATCGTCGGTAAGCTGGTCGATTGAAAAATCATTGCTTTCCGATTTTTCATACCAGCGCTCTGCCTCGTCCTTGCTCATGACGCCCGTGCGACTGAGTGCCTCGATTACGTCGTCGGAGTTAAAGTCGTAGTCCTCGCGGCCATCGACCCAGGGGCTATGATTAATCTCTTCAAATGCGGCACGGAATTCCTGAGTTTTACCGGCGTCGTCAATACGACGCTCCAGGCGAGCGAGCTTAAAATCTGCACCGTAGAACCCACGGCTCTCGTAATACATCTTGGCAAAAATGCGCGCAACCGCGCTGCCATCCTTATTGAGCGGGCTTTTGATGCCCATATTAAAGAGGATAGCGTCGGTCGTCACGCCCGCCGCGCGCTTTGCTTTGTCGGCAAGTTCGTCATCTTCAAAACGCGGAGCAATATACTCAATCGCAGTTTTACCTGCCGCCTCACGGTTCGTGAACAGGTAGCTGAGCATCTTGAGAAAGTGAGATTTACCCGAGCCAAACGAACCGCTAATCCACACGCCGATTTTATCCGTCGTATCATCGAGAGCCCGGTCATACGCATCGAAAAGCGTCTTGAAATGGCGGCGAAGCTCGTCGGTCACAACGTATTCGTTCAGCTCTTGCCTGACACTGCCGTCATCCTCCTGATCGACCTTAATAACACCGTTAATGTTTCGGTCGATGTCGTGCTCAAACATATCTTTGATCTTCATGGGAATGCCTTTCGATGACCGGAAACGTTTTTAGAGTTGATTAAACGCGCGATAGTAGTTGCCGTCGGCAATCGTGCCAAACAGCTTTAACTGCTGCCCGTCATAGGTACCGGGATAAAACAAAACGACGGGGATATCGGAAAATACCGGCTGAATAGACTCGAGAATGATGTGGGCACGCATGAACGGGTAAATCTTGCCAACGCCCGTGATAATCAGGACGTCGCGCCCGCGCTTCGGCTCGCCGTATCTCTCGATAAAGCTGTCGTGAATGAACTCGAGGTACTTCTCGGGTCCCACTCGGCTCTGCATGCGTTGCAAGAAGTGATCGCTGCCTCGTTTTTCCTCGAGGGCGCTCATCTTTTCTAAGATGCCGCGTTTTTCGCAAATGCCGATAAATACGCTCCACAGATCAAACGAAACAATGTTAGGGGCGTCATTATTTGCCTGGCGCTCGTGTGCGCTATCATCCACTAGCTGCTGAGTCAGAGCGCGCACCTGGTCTTCTTGCCTAGCTGGATATGGATAGATATAGAGTGGAACCTCGCCACCCAAGCCACGACAATTCAAAAACTCGGGGTCGTGGAATTTGGAACGAATGAGCTCAAAGCTCATATCAATTGAAGGCAACTCGGTTGCTGTCATCTCGCACCCCTATTCCGTTATGCCAAAGGCAGGCAGAACCGCGGCATCGTCGTTGGCTCGAACGCAACGCTCGAGCTCAAAATCGAGCAATGGCGGACGAAGGGCTTCGGTTTTGCGGCTATACAATCCAGCGCCCTCTATACAGTTGACGAGGACTTGGCGCACTTTATTGCACGTAGCATCCGACCACGTTGCAACGCGATCGTCCTGCGCGCGAAGCCCTTCGATAAACGTAACGATCTCCGATTTTCGAAGCGAGAGATCAAAAAAAATGAACTTAGGGGCAATCACGCACGTCATAAAGTCCCAGACAACTCGGTTGTCGCGCATCATTGCATACAGGTTGACCTGCGCAAGCTGTTCGAGCGAGCCATGCGCAGCAAGATTAATCAAGCTCGCGCGCACGTCTTCGTCTTCGCTAAGAGCCAACAACCGGCGGCAGCAAGCACGGGCGATAGACTTTTGCTCACGCTCAGTAGGATATTGGAAGAGATTTTGGACGGTAACCTTTTCAATGATCTCTTTCGTATCAGAAAGGTTCTCGTCCGCCATGAGGCGCGCAACGACACGCATCTCATTAACAAGCCACTGCTCGCGTGTCATAGAACCACGATAGGTGGTGGGCATGCTCATGTCGCTCAGCCTCTCGACGAATCAAATAGGTACATTTGATTCATACGACAAAACGCTTCACATCCATTGAGCAACATTTTGTTGCGCAACATTTTAGCTGCGAAAACTCTCTGAACGGTAAAAATATTCTGTGAACGGCAAAAAGAGGATCTGGTTTATCGCGGTTGCTGGAGCTGTTGAGACGACAGGCTTGATGGGCGGGGTGGATACCACAAAGCGACATGTCTCACCGGATAGTCATGCTTAGTCCTTCGAGCATAAACGCGCTTGCGAACGCAGACTCACACACGCACAACGCAACTTTGGTTCCATTGCAGATAGCTGCCACAAAACCAAAGAGCCCGTCTACCTAACCAAAAACGGGTCCGCATCGCTTGTCGTCATGGATGCCGAGGCCTATGACGAGCAGACGCGCGCACTAACCGCCATTCAGGAGCGCGAAGATCGCATTCAGCGCTCCATCGCTCATGGTTACGAAGACCCCACCAACGGTCGTGTGCGCCCCTGGAAACAAGCGAAGGCCGAGGCGGATCGGATGCTAGGCCTCGAGATAAGCCCTCCCCCATGTAACCATCCTGTAAATCATAGCGGCGCAGTCGAGTTTTACCGTGATGCGGTCGCGCCTGGCGCTCCACTGTGCTAAAGTATCCCGAACGTTCAAACGACTACGAGGGGGAACTAGAAGATGGCACGTGTGCACAACTTCTCAGCTGGCCCGGCCGCGCTGCCCACAAGCGTGCTCGCCGAGATCGCCGACGAGATGATGGACTACCGCGGTTGCGGCATGTCCGTGCTCGAGATGAGCCATCGATCTAGCATGTACCAGCAGATCATCGACGACGCCGAGGCAACCCTGCGTCGCCTGCTAAGCATCCCCGACAACTACCGCGTCCTGTTTTTGCAGGGCGGCGCCACGCTGCAGTTTGCGGGCATCCCCATGAACCTCATGCGCCGCGGCCGCGCCGGCTACATCGTGACCGGCAACTTTGCCAACAAGGCACACAAGGAGGCCGCCAAGTACGGCGAGGCCGTGCTGCTCGCGAGCTCCGAGAACACCAATTTCGACCGCATACCCACCATGGCCGACATCAACGCGCGCATTGCCACCGAGGCCGCGGGCGACGGGCTCGACTACGTCTACATCTGCCAGAACAACACCATCTTTGGCACCATGT
>OLOP01000954.1_pt1 | contig 20571 bp, 10 predicted proteins | sample 1672381 | NCBI WGS metagenome assembly OLOP01 (sample SAMEA3136678, study PRJEB25190) | human gut metagenome | biome: human gut; feature: human-associated habitat; material: faeces | place: Austria | collected 2013 | reverse complement strand
TCTGTTGTTAATCATAGCTTTGTAGATTGTGCTGTAAATAAAATTGTCCATTAGAGAATCTTCCCAATCAATGACACCTTGTAGCTTTGCTAAAGTTCTAAAGACAGCATGCTCTGTGAAGAATACTTTGTATTTTTTGGTGGAGATTTTCTCTTTTTTGAGATTGTAGATAGGACAGAGTTTAATTACACTAAAATCGATCAAAGCTATGATAATCCGTTCTAACTGAGTGGTTTGGATTTCTGGGCTAAAGCGTCTTAATAATTCCCAGACCTCCAAGTCTAAGTCTGTGAAGGTGTTTTCCTGGGCTAAAGCTAGCCATACAATGCTAGTTAAAACTTTGTAAACAAAGACCTCACTTACATCTTCTCGTTTTGCTATGGTCTTGCAAACTTTTAAGATCTGGTCGTAAATTTCATTGTAGTAATCGCCATCCTCATAGTATGTTTCTACTACCTCCGGATAACATCCCACATTCTGGTAAACCTCTAGGGCATCTGCGAACCAAATATCATTGTGTTTGCAATTCTTGTCATTTCTGCCATCTGCTTCTTGGACTCCTATGCCATCTACGGTTGTAATGTAGTCTTCCTCTGCCCCATAGAGACCTAAGAACTCTTGGAAAGTAATACCAGTCATTTTGGCAATGTAGGTGTATGGAGAACATACAATGTTAGAATACTTGGCTAAAGAGTCCTCAAGAGTGCAAATTAATCTAAAGTCAAACTGATTTAAATAGTTTATTAAACCAGTTGGGTCTTTGCTAAACTGTAAGTTCTTTATTATCAGTACTGAATTTTTAGTATTGTCCAACGCTCCTTCATTACTGTAAATGAAAGAAAAGGTAGGGTGTAACCCATGTGTATCACCGTCTTGTGAAAGATCTGAGCTAAGGTCCTTAGAGTTCTGTACATCCTTAGAGAATTTCTTTGAGAACTCCTTTCCGATCTTATCTTCTAAATCAATGATGTAATAGTGTTCGAAATTCTCTTTGACATAATGCTGAATGCTGGTTGTTTTACCAACGCAAGGCGGTCCTTGGACTACTAGAACATCATTAACATTGCGCTGCCAAATGTAAAGATCATTATCAATTTTTCTTTCTAAATACATAGAACCTCCTTAATAATTTTAGTGTTAATTCCTATTTAATGATTCATCATTATTGTGCTATTATTAGTTCTCCGTAATGCTAATTCAAATCTGTACTGCTGTTTAATGTTTGGATATTTTTCCATATCTACTTCTGACTCAAACATTTTAACTGGTCTTACCCAGACTTTGAATGGTTCCTCGGCTAAAGCGTCTAAAGCCCTGTACACCACAACGTCCTCTTCGAGGTATTCCGCATAATAAAGAATTTCGTAGAGATATTTACCACTACTTAATTCATCTTCATTAACGGTTTCTCTTTTGAAATGTCTAACTATATCTCCCGGATAAAACTTATGTTTTTCTCCTAAAGTGATGCATGCTTGGCTAAAGCAGAAATTATTAGCCAATAACAATTCTGTTTTAGCCATGAAGGTCTCAAGCAGTCCACATCTAATTTTACCAGTGTAAACTTCTTGATAAACAATAAGCGCATTTCCCGTTTCTGTATGTTCTGCAAAATTAAGAATTAAGTATGATTGTCTGTTTTCTGTTGAGAAAGGCTGTTTAGCTCCAACTACGATATCTCCGATGTGTAATGTGTCATTAATCATTTTTAGTATTTCCTTTCTTGTAATAAAATTATTATTGTGTTCTTTGTTTTGGTAAAATAAAAGCACTCAGGGAATTTAGTCCTAAGTGCTTATGGTGAGTGTTATCATTCTTTTGCGGTTCTCTTGGATGTGCTGAGCATTTTGAAAGTGTGTTGCAATCCTTAGAGATATGTTAGACCTTTGTGATTTTCTTGAAGTCTTTTAGAACTCTTTTAGTGGTGTACAATGCCTCTACCACTATCGGTCATGCAAAGGGTTGTCTGTAAGGATCTTTCTTCCACTTGGCTAAAGTGGTGTCCATTTTACGTTCAAAGTAAAGTTCTTTGTTTTCTTTTGAAATCAAATTAATACCTCCTTCTTGTAGCTTATTTCTTTTTCTTCTTTAATCCATACAATTTATGGATTTTCTTCTTGGAATATCGGAGAACTCTGGAGTCCGAGTATTTTTCTAAAAGTGCATTTTCCATCTCTTTGCTAAAGGTAATAGATGTTCTTTCTTCACTTTTTGTCTTTTGTAGCATGAAAAGCACCTCAGGTATAACGTTAATAGAATAGTCTGGGCTAAAGCACACATCCTTGCACTTATCAATGTCTTCGGATGTACTCGATTCATAGCACCCATCTTTGTACTTATCAATGTCTGCGGATGTATTCGATTCATAGCACACATCATCATTACACTTACGTAGGAAGATGTTTTTGTCTTTAGTTAAGCATCCTGCCCTGTGAGCATCGTAAACATAAAAAGTTAAGTCTGCTGCTGCCTTTGTTTTTTCTGGGCATAGGATATCTTGGCTAAAGTAGTTATGAAAAAGAATATCTGTGAAATGTAAAGTGTAGTATTCTGCATCATTTCCATTCTGTACATCGTAGATGGGTTTCTTGGCTAAAATGCCATAGTTAATCAACTCTGCCAGTATTTCTCTTACCTGTTCATATTTGAAGGCGTAATTAAAGTATGTTCTTTCTAAATAATTAGTTAAGTCAAAAGCAATGTCTGTAAAGATAAAGTTCTGTGTTAGAGCCACTCTGGTGAAAGCAATTAAGAAATCAAAAATAACTTCGTAATTGTAACCAAAATACTTAGCGAAGTTGTAGACATAATTTATGATGATGTATTTTGGTTTGATCTTTTCTAACTCAGGATCTAAGTATGATTCCAGACATCTTGGAAAACCTCCACACTGTTTGTACAACTTAAAGACATCTTTAGGGCTTGCTCCCATGTCTGATGTTCTGTAAGTGTTGTAGGCTTTGCTAAACTCTTTGATTGTCATTGTTTCCATTTCCATGACAGTTAAGTCTGTTACAAGATAAGATGTGTCACCAAAGAAGTGCTGACTTATTACTGTTACTGCGATTTTACAGTTATTGTATTTTCCAAGTCGTGAGACAATGTTTAGGAGTCCAAAGACATGGTCTGCATTGCGAAGAATTAGTAGGTTGTTTGGGTCTTCTAGAAACTCTTCTCCTGTTTCACTCTGTATGAGGAATTCTAGTTGTGTGTAGTCATCTGTTCCGACATTTCGAGATTCTAATTTGGAATTGAGCTTTATGTTAGATCTTGATTTGAAATCAGTCAGGTCAATGACTTTTACTATTTTAAAGTTTCCTGTTAAATTAAGCAAACTAGTGAACTTACCTACATCGGGTGCACCACGTACAATTAAAGGTGTCGGATTTTCTTGGCTAAAGTGTTTTAATAACTTCTTGTCTATGTCTCTTTTGAAATACATAGTAAACTCCTTTCTGAGTGTATTCTGGTATTGTTTGATTTTATTTGTAAATTAAAGAAGCCAATGGCTGTTATACCAAAGGCTTCTGAGTTAGAGTGAAAAATATTTTATTATTTTGAGTATGTCTGGATCTCACTGGGCTAAAGCCTATCAAAGAGTTCTAGGCTAAAGCTATACCTCTTCATCCTCTCTAGCCTCCTTAAACCAAAAATCAAGTGTCTCTTTATTAACATCAAAATGATTTCCTACATCATAAATTCTATTGTCCCAGAAGTAATCTAAATAATCTTTTAAAGCTTCGATTAAAACTCCTTCATCAACATAGTCTAACCATTTAATGCACTCAACTATTGCACGCTCTCTTGATGGAAGAAGTAGTAAAGGATTGGTTTCTAATGGTTTTACATCATATTCATAATCAATATTAGGATTAAAATAATAAGTAATAATGCTTGCAGAAAATACTTTACCAAGTTTTTCACTTTTATCAGAAAAAACATCTAAATGTTCACTATTATAAGAAGTTAATCCATTTCTAGCTAAAGCACAGCAATTACAAATAACATGTGTATCCTGTACTAAAATATCATACCTAAACATTATTATTCCTCCCAAGTTAAGTCTTTATGATTCCAATTTGAAGCAACAGTTTTATTTTTAATTCGTACAGCTATATAATTAAAAAGATCTATAACATCACTAAAGATTGGTTTTTTTAATTTAGAACCATCTTTAAATGAAACTAATCTTAATTTATTCCAAGCATTTTGATATTGAATTAAAACTTCTTCGCTAAATGGAATATTATTCCAAACATTTGGATCATAGTTATCACGATTTTCTATACAATAAACTAATTCGTCATATTTAAAATCATATTTATTAACTAGTACATAAAAATCATATAGATCTTTTGAACGTTTGAATCGCTGACGTGATAGTATTACTAAAATTTTATCAGCTAGCATTCTTTCTATACCAAAAGCTTCTACTTTACCAATTTTAATATTATAATCGCAAATACCATAGAACAAATTATGAACACTGACATCAACTTTTGCAAAAACATTACCAGAAGTATCATATATAACTAAACCTCCAGAAGAAGTTTTAGATATCTCTTCTTTTATTTTATAAGATTTAGCCAACTCTTTTCTTACGAAATAATCTCCAATCTCCTTCAATACTTTTTTTACTTCATTATAATTTTCTTTATAATTGATACTAAAGTCTATATCATGCGTTAATCTGCTATCTTTCTTTAAAATTTGATTTAACATATATCCACCCTTAAATGCTTTCATGCTGTCAATATTTCTAGCAAGTACAAGAGCGATATAATCTAAAACATCTTGCTCTGTTGGATTATCGCAAATATCTGGCCATTTATCAGAGTTATCATCATTGTGTTCTACACTTCCAAATAAATTTAATTCTACATCTTCCTTTGGTGATTCATCTAAAGTTTTTGATTGAATTTCAAAATTAGTATTAATATCGCTCTTTGCTTTTTCAAATGAAATCATTTTTTTCATTTACAATCTTCCTTTCTATTTTTACTGAGCTAAATCACAGATCCTTACCTCTGCCGTGGATTGCTGACTTGTTCCTTTAAATACCAAATTTCACAATGCTCGCTGCACTTACGTGATCTCACTTTGTGAAATTGTTAGTACTGGGCTAAAGCCTATTAAAGTATTCTGGTCCAAAGTCCTAAAGAGTTTTTGGCTAAAGCCTTGTTCAAAGCCTTGTTCTATTAAAGTCCCAAAAGGCTGTTACACCTAGAGGGACTGAACTAAATCGAAGCAAAGAGTTCTTGGCTAAATCTCTTGCTTCTACTTAATGTTCTCATTGTAATCTCTTGTCTTAAATTGCTCAAGCATGTATTGAGGTACAACAGTTCTGTAGATAGCTTTGTCGACATCAACTCCTGTGTCGTAGAGAATTGCAAAACAGTTTTGCCATCTGTTTGTAGATTTATCGTTAATCTTCTCTAGCTGCTTCTGAATTGGCTTACAACCGTACTCCTTGACTAAAAGGTCAATATCACCGTCTTCTAGCTTACCAACTATCTTGGTGGTAATGTTGGACTTAATAGCATTCAATTCATTATTGTTAAAAACTGATACAGCATTGAGCAACAGGAAAATCATTACGTTGTTACTCCTAGAACCTGTTACAGCATGACTTATTGTTTCTACTAGTTTACCAAATTGATTACTTCTTTGCAACTCTTCGTAGAAAGCCGCTGTATGTAACTTCTGCTCTTTTCTAATGGATTGCTTTTTCGTGTCTAAATACTGCACCATAAAAACTCTTAGAGTGTCCATTGTGTCAAGCATTACATCGGCGTTCTTATTGAAAGAGTAGATTACTAATGGTTTTCTAAGAACCTCAGCTACGGTGATTTCATTCTTAAATGCTTTGCTGTAACGTCCCTCTGTTACAAAGTAAGTTGAGCAGCGAGTTCTAATTACTGAGCATAATTCACGCTGATCTTCGCTATAAGATTTGGTCGTGGCTAAATCGGAAATAATATCAATAATATCAGCGTACTTCATTCTTCTTGTATTAACAAATGTTTTTGGATTCTTTGAATCCACGTTATTCTGTGAAAAGTACTTTAAGACTGCCTGCTCTAAAATGGTTTCTAAGTCTGTGACGTTACCCTCTTCTGGTTTTAAATTAACCATGATTGAAAGTAAGTTAACTGTTGCCCTTACTGCCATTCTAAAGTAGTATTCGCAGTTCTCTCTTGTACATCCAAAGTCATCAAGTCTCATTGTGTTGACAAAACGTGGATTCTCGTCGTCCATATTAATCTCAACACCATCAACAAACTTAAGAAGTTTTCTCCATTCACGACCTTTAATATCAATGGCTGAAACATGAATATCTAACGCTATCAGACTTAGAGCAATTTGAAAAGCACTAAATGTCTTACCTGCACCAGACTTCGCTAACATCATTATTATCTGTGCTGCTCCTGAGTTAAAGAAGTCTACCATCAATGGTAGTTTCGTCTCGGCATCCAAACCAAGTAGCAATCCTTTACCACCAACGAGACCTTTTGTCTTGTATGGCATTTGCTCAGTTAAATTCTCATTGCTCATTAACATTGGGGCAAATCTGCGTACATCATCTCTAATGTATGTCGCAGGTCCGAAGTTAGATAAGTATGTTCCAATCCTGCCTACAACTTCTTTAAACCCTACATTAAGTGAGCCAAGCAAAGACATTAATTCTTTCTTGTAGATTTTCATGTCTCTTTTAGTAGGTGCTGATGCCTGGATGAAATAGTATGTGTGCACAAAAGTACCGCCACTTGTAGCTGTTTGATAGATATAATTATAGCTATCATAGTTATCTTTAATTCTATCTAACTGATGTTTTGTAATATAAAACTTCCTACCGTCTTGTGTGTAACCAGTGTGTCCAGTTGCCTGTTCAGACTGTGATAACTGGTTAAAAACTGCATTGTATTTAGCATAATCATCCTCAGCACGGTGGAATTGTCTTTTGAAGACATCGTTATTTACATTTATTCGTAAAGGAACGTTGTAGGTGTGTACAATTGTTTTTACCGTTGGGCACAACTTGAACATTTCTTTACGAATTACTTCTGTTATGTTTAAATCATTATGTACAGGAAAAGAGTAAATGTACCAAGCCTTACTAATCATTTTATGTGTAACAAAACGATCATAAAGTGGTTTAATCCCTAAAAGAGAAATCTTTTCCTGATTTATCAGATTACCACCAGATAACCAATTGGCAAAGTAATCTGAATATAAATCTATTAATCTCAAATAATTACCTCCTATATCTAGGAATTGTGTTGACTCCCTTCGGCGCTTCGCTCCAAGCTCTCACTGGGCTAAAAACTAAAATTCGTCTCTATCGTGACTTCTATTTTAGTTCTCACTTCGTGAAGCACTTTGGAGAGTTTTCTGGGCTAAAGCTCATAGCAGCTATCACCAATGCTTAACTAAAGCTCTCACTGGGCTGCTGCTCTTGGCTAAAGCTCTCACTGGGTTAAAGCCTAACTCAGTGGCTGTCACTGCTCTCGCTGGGCTAATGCAACCACATCAAATTGACTCAGCAAAGAATTTACTAAGAGCATAAATTCTTGTAATTACAGGACGTGATGATAGGAATAAAAATCTTCTCTCTCTGTCTTTCATCTCCTCTGTTTTTAATTCTGGATAATAATCCCATGAAATTCCCTTTTCCTCATCGCCTGCAAAATTAACTATTGTGTTCTCTTTTTTAATATTGTAGGACTCTAAATGTTTTAAGGTTCTACACAAGTTAAATTGTAAGTAGCTTCCACTAAAGATTAAGTCATTCAAATCTTTGTGGTCAAACACTAATAAAACATCTAAGTTAGAATTATTAGTTAAGAGAACATCGAACAATTTTCTGTAGTCTGCCGTTTTACAAATAAAATTATGTACAATGGCTTCTTCCGATGTAAATTTATTGTATAATCTGTAGTAATAGTTTGGAAGCGTTGAAAGCTTTCTTGTCTTTGCACTGTCATAGAGTCTGACGACTTTAACTGATTTGTGATACTGATTTGTAAACACATAATACAGTGTTTCAATAAAAGTATCCAAATAAATTAAATCTTCGAATTCTTTGAAATAAATAATTAAAGGTCTGTTTGTATACTTGGTTAAATCAACCTTTTCATAAACATCTGCGGAAAGGACCGATTCATAAGTTTTTAAAGAAGTGTTTAATTTAAATACTTTTTGTACAATGTCTGCATAACCTTCTACGAATTTAGAATTCTCTTTTTCTAATTTAAGATTTTTTGCATCCGATACTTCATACAATTCTTTGTATCTATCGCGATCAGTAATCGTTAAATCTAAGGTATCTTTCAATGACAAGTATTCATTAGCGAGACTTCTTAATCCTGCATTATAATTAACTGTGTCTTTTAGAATTCGCTTAGCTAAATCTCTGTTGGTAGTCTGTGTCACATCTATCTGTAATTCTTCAGGTGCTTTGGCTAAAGTGGTGTCCCCGTAGACAGCACTTTGAACGAGATCAAAGTCAAGAAAAGTAATATCACAACTGTAAAGAGTTGCAATTCCATTAAGTCTTCCCTTAAACTGTTCAACATTACCAAGACAAAAGATATCTAAATCAAAAAGCTCTTTGTATAAGATAAGGTCTGATACTGAGTTAGCTTTGTTGAAGTATCCTTCAAGAATAATTAATGTTTTGGTTTCTGCGATTAACTCTTTTGTAAGTTCGCTAAAATTGTTTATGAAACTTATTCCATACAAACCAATTTCAGATACATTTGTTTTGATTTTTAATCTACTTGTATCATCCAAATACAGGATTGCCCGTAAGTGTTTGGTACTTTCTACACCGAATTCATTATCATAATTTGTGGTTGAATTATTTTTCTGTAAATTCATTGGCATTCAATTACTCCTTTCTTTATTTTAGTAAAATACGTAACTTTGCTAAAGCTCTTACACCTCAAGTAGCTTAATGCAGAAGTACGCACCTAAATGTAAGTCTTCGAATTTAATTGGAGATACAACTTTACACTGATTTGCTAAAATTTCTTTACAAGTCTTGTCATCAAGTAAGATTGAGTCGTCCATCACATTAATAACATTATTTAAAATTACCATTGTATGTGCCTTGTCAACCACTCTACTAACGTAAGTATTCATCAGCTCAACGTCGTGCTGTATTACGGATGTACAGAGAAATAACTTTGATAGCATGTCACCAACAATTTTCACGGCTTTTTCCATGTAATTGATTGATGTTACAATAAAAACATAATCATAAGTATCTACTCGGCTAAAGAAATTCTGTAGGAACTCTGACTTAACATTTCTCTCTTTTTCGTTAGTTAGACCGCATACTCCAATTACTCCCTTTTCAACTTTACAATTCTGCAGTAATTCAATCATACTGTACTGTTTGCACTTAATTCGATTTAATACCATTGTGTCATAAATATCCTGATTATCTGTGTAATCCAATACCAACAGTGACTTCCCTAAATCGATTGCAGACGTGGCTAAAGCGCAGGTCCAAGTTGTAATGCCTGACTTGGCTAAACCGGAGATACAAATTGTTTTGTTACCATGTAAGATAGAATCAAAACTAACTGAACCAAACGAAGGTCTTACAAACTTCTTCATTGGTTTCATACTGTCAACGTATTCAATACCACTTTCAGTCCTGCTTGCATTTTCTTTTGCCTTTTCATAGTTTCGGTTAGACTCATAATCGAATGGCTCAATGGTTAAACCTGTATCCAATTCTGGAAGAAATACTTCTTTTGATTCATTTGAATTCTCAACCCTGTATACATTTTTACGTTTATTTTTAAATTTAACGCTTTCAGTAACTCCAAGTAATTGATTATAAATGTCCTCATAAGTCATGGTACTTTCAGACCGTTTGACCTGATAATTGGTGTAGCCAACGTCCTCCATTACTGATTTAAAATACTCGATTGCTTTTGTATTCTCATCTGGATTACCATTCACAATGCATGTAATTTCGCCTGGATCAAAAAAGCTTGACTTGGCTAAAAGGTTCTTAAGAATTCCCATATCATACCTAATACTGATTTCATCAGGTTGATACAAGTACAACATTTTATCGACTTTAATGATAGAATTCTTTATTTCATTAGAATTTTTACTTAAAGATTCATAGTAAAAAGGAACTTCAAATGTACCTCTTTCTGTCATAAAATCTCTAAGATTTTTAGAATTCTTTCCTGCTACGATTAATAATTTACTCATAGCTAAACTCCTTTCTCTTTTAATTTTATTTAAAAATAAAAATCCTAAAGAGCTTTGACACTCTCTAGGATTGGCACTTTAGCTAGTTGTCTTGGCTAAAGTCTTCTTCGTCGTTCTGAATTTCTTCATACGTTTTAACTATTTTTTTCTCGCCAGTTACTAAGATTGCATCTGTATTTAAATCTGACTTGAATACCCTACCATCGTTTGATTTTAATGAAATAATTTTTACGATTTCACTAAAATTACTATCAATTCCCTCTGACAGTTCGATAGCTTTCATCATGGCTAAATCGATGGCTTCAACACTGTAGAACTCTCTATAGAAGTCTAATGTCTGACTTAGGTCTAAGAAAGTTATTTGTCTAAAGCAGGTGATATGCCCCCTAAAGATTTTTAAAAGATGTTTAATAACAGCTTCCAAATCTTCCAATTGATAACTCGATGCAGTCTGAAAACTTAAGTACAGCTGATCTACATTACACTCTTGAAGTGATACTCTGATTATTTCGTCAGACATGGCTAAAATGTGAGGCTTTAAATCCTCATACTTCGTAGCATTTACATTGGCAATGTAATTATCAAACTCTCTGGATTTCTTAAAGTTTTCTGAATCACTTACTGTTCTAAATGTGAAATTATTATTTGTCAAAACTTTGAATGCTTCTTCTAAACACTGCTTTGTTTCATTAGCTTTATAATTTTCATTAGAACCGAACTTAAATCGAATAGTGCATGTAGCTTGTCCATTATCGTACTCAAAAGCATGCACGTAAGCATTTCGGCTTACTTGTATCTCATGCGTAGAGTCTTTTCTTAAATGCATAAAACGTGCAAAAGAATCACTATTCTTATCTGAGTATTCACGCATTTTAGCTTCTTCATTAAATATCACGTATCTAAAGATAAAGATACCAAAAAAGATAAAGATAACTAACTGGACTAAAACTAGTACAAACATAGGGAGTCCAGCTATAACTACAATTACTCTATGTAAGATTATAAATAGAAAGAAATTTGCCATTAGAAACAATGAAACTATAAAGGTAGTTTTATCTGCACCAACCAATTTTTGTCGATTTGCAACCCTTTCGTAAATGTCTAATGGATAAATCTTGTCTCTTTTATCTCTCATCGTCTGTTACCCCCTTTGTTTTCATCACCTTCGTAAATCCCTTCAATCAAATCATTACTAGCGTTATAATTGTTTTCATAATCGAAAGAACCAACTGAGTTGTCTGCAAAGTCATCAATATCACTATCAATTCGGTATGAGTCGAAAACACTTCTTTCTCCTTGGCTAAAGTCGGAGTAAGAATTTCTCTGTCCATAGTTTACGTTAGTTGTATTAACCTGCATATTTTGCTGCATACCTCTACCAAAAGGCAGATGCTTGGCTAAACCGGTGATCTTTGCATTAATTGTTTCATTACCTAATGTTGCAAAACCTTTTACTAATGAACTAAGTAATACTGCTAAAACATAGGTTACAAGGGCTAGGACTAATAGAGTTAAGAGCAGGGCTAAAGGACTGCCATTAAGCTTCGAGACACCTACAAGGCACAAGCTTAAAATGGTAAACAATGCAAATACGATTACATTGCACTTTAGATAACCCGTAATAGGTGCTTTCAAATCATTTTGAGTAAATAGTTTAACTACAAGTAACGTGGCTAAAGCTACATAAAGCACCGACACTAAAAGTTTCAAAATAAAAACAACGAGGTACATAAGTACAACATCAATATCAAAGATAACTAAGAAAAACCATCCAAGATCATTTCCAACATAATTAACAATGTCCATATCTAAATTGACATATTTATTATAATCACTTGTGTAAATACACTTAGCTATATCTCCAAGATTATATTCATCATAGTTAATACAGTATGGGTATAACCAGTTTCCGTATTCACTTGCCTGCTGAGTGAACGCAACTAAAGCTCTTAATGAAATAAGTTTAATCATAGTATCATCAGACATTGAACCAACCTCGTCCGACATATCATAAATAAACTTCTTTGTTTGATAATTTACGTATACAACTAAAGAATTCAATTTATCCTTGACAGGTTCCCAATCTGCAGTGTAGTAACCATTCTTTCTTAATGTTTGTGCCCATAAAGTCTTTTTCTCACTATCACCAAGATTGTATACTAAATCACCAATGCCTAAGTAATCAGTACCACTGCCAAACTCTTTAGTTAACTCTTCCTCTACAGTCTTGTTATTTAAAGCCTCTTCCTCTTGGTCTGAATCAGACAAATTAGTTTCTTCAACATCATTTTGCTTGTAATTACCAGGAGTTGTGAAAACTGGACTATTTACAAAACTGTAAACTAAGTAACTATCTTTTACTGTGCTCTGTGCATACGTTGTTGTTTTTCTCGGAATGTCATAGATCTGGGCTAAAGCGTTTAGCTTGCCAACAAATCCATCGACAATTTGATAGTAAGGAGCATAGTAATCTAAGTTGTTACTGACTGTTTTTGTAGCCTTTAAAGTGTAAGTACCTTCGCCACTGTCTTCGTAAGAACCAGTAATTGGTAATGTATTAAAGAGAACATCAGCACTTATCTTAAGTTTATCACCCTCAGCGTAAAGACCAGAAGCTTGATCAACGATGTATTTTTTACCACCTAATAACTGTGATTGCTCCACATTAAGAGAATCCGCAAAGTCTGCAAAATCTTTCGTACTCACTTTATACAATGTTAATGAAGTTGTTTGATTTAAGAAATCCCCATCATTGCCAACACTAGAAACATGTGTATCCTCAATATCATTAATTTCAGCAGACGTTCCTAAAACTTGATAAGTAAGATTTTCACTCACATTATTAATAACAGAATTGTAAGCTAAAGGTAAATATACCGGTACAATATTAACAAAAGCGTAAGTAACAGCCAAACTAACTACTACCATAACGACTGACTCTATCAAATCTCTTCGCATACGCATGAACGCGGCTAAAAAGATTAATGCAACAATAAAACAGAATGGAATCCAATACTGCCTAATCATTCCAAGAAGATTTCCAAGAATTGGATCAGTGTAAGTATTCTTTAGTCCAATGACACCATCCAGTTTACCTAACTTACTAAAGATTGAATTACTCAAATCAATCAACTGTGTTGTAAATCTTTCAAGCGTATTCTTTACATAAGTATCATATTGCAGCTGGAAGTTTTTCGCATAACCAACAGGATTGTTTGTACCATTTGAATTACAAAAGATAAAGTTATGACAAATATAATTATCATTCAATTTAGACGTACTACCACTTTCGCTAGCATCTCTTGTATAGTAAGTATATAAATTACTAGCGATGGATGCACCAACCGAACCATCAGTATCATCTTTAGGTACATACGGAAAGATTATCTTATCGTCAACCAATGGCGTCTTTTTCATTACAATAGAACTCCAATTATATAAATCAGAATTCTTCCAATTTTGGTAAGAACCTATTGCATAACGTCCAGTGGATAAAATATCTAAGCTGTCAATACTGTTAGCATAAAACTCTCGTTGGAGCTTGGCTAAAGCGATCTCACTTGTTTCATCAACACTGTCATCACCATTAATTAAATAAGCACTTACATCAGCATCGGTGTAATCTTCATCCATCGTATTAGCCATGGCTAAATATTTACCAACATCATTCTTTGAAGTGAATTGTAAGTTTTCACTATTTGTGATATTGGATGGATAATTATTCATCCAAGCTGCTGTATATGGATTATAATTAGCATTGTCACTGTACAACAAAGGATTGGTTGCTCCTGGCAAAATTACCAAGTTATCATCAGTAACGATATCTCCGTAGCAATTCATATACAAAAATCTAGATGACTTGCTCTTTATGATGCTTAATGCACTTGCATTCTTAAGAATGTTTCTAAGCAGCATTGATGTTGTGTTATCAACTGCTCGCTCATAATCTGTACCGTAGAACAAAACAGGCTGCGTCATAATATTTTCGTCAGTCACTTCATCATAAGAATAGGTGGCTGTGTCTAAATTATATTTCTTTTCCTGCGTGCTTTCTACAGCCGGAGTTGTGGTTGTAGTTGTTGCTGCTGTTGTACTTGATTCTGTACTAGTGTCATTGTTGGCATTGTTAGAATCAGTGTCTTCATCATTGTTAGAATTCGCATCTGTGTTTGTATTACCAGAAGTCTCTGTTGTCTTATTTTTAGCATTTTTTACAGCATCATTAACTTTATTTTTGACGTTTTCAATTTGATTATTATTGTTATTATTCTTGTTAGTTGCGTTATTATTCTTGTTAGTTGTGCTAGTTGCGTTATTATTTTGATTTGTTTTAGCAGCGTAAACATCCAATGGTTGGAAGTTCTTGGTTAAAGCTTCTAGAATCCTGTCGTTGCTAGCTTTTGTCTTCTCACCTTTAGAGAAGTCATATTTTGTTAATATTACATTTTGTTCTTTCTTCTTTGTGTTTGATGGATAGTAATAACCGTTAGCTTTATACTCTGCTATAATGTAGTTATACTTAGTTCCAACACCTGCGTAGCTTGCTTCTTTATTTCTTGTGTATCCTTTAATCTTGCTTTCTTTAAAGTCCTTGACTAAAGTGATACAGTTTTTAGTAATGTCACCTGTGTAAATGAAAATGCCTTTATTGTTTCCTTTACTAATAGCCTTTTTAGTGTAAGCTTTAGCATTGCTTTTAGTTACTCCATTATTACCGTAAAGCTTACTTAATCCACTGATGTAAGTAGCGATTGGTTTTTCAGTTAAGTAGGTTTTTGCTTCTTCGTAGCAGGTTCTACCACTCTGTCCCTTGAAAGCTTTGTAAGCGTCGGTAGCAAGCTGAAGATTATTAATTGCTGTGTCCAAAGTAACTTCTTTGTACTTAATGTTAAGCACCGTGGCTAAAATGGTTCCAGTCGTTGTTGTAATAGCTGGATTATTGAAATTGGTCATGCCAGCCATCTTTTTAAGATCTGCACAATCCTGCTCAAAACGTCCTTTGATTGGATTAAGAACTGACTTGTTTGCTTTTAACTTTTTAGCCGATAGGTAATCTTCATGTGTTTCTATTACATCAATTAAAAGTTTATTGAATGTACCTTGGTCATTGTAGTCATCTACTTTAATTTCTTTCTTTTCACCATTTTTGTAATCTTTCTCTAAAGAATCTAATGTTGTTGTATCACCTGTATCTTTAGATTTATTTACTTCATCACCTTCCGTATCTGTATTATCATCTGTGTTAAAGGACTCTTGAACCTCCTGTGTAACTGTATCGGCTAAATCGTCTTTGTAGTACACCCAAGCATTTCCTTCTGTGCTAAAGCGGAACTTACCCTGAATTGCTACTAAAGCTCCTGAGTTACCTTCTTCAATATCTTTGAAAAATTCGCTTACAGTAAGAAGTTTTGCTGTACCTGTTGGGTTACCATTGGAGTCAATGCTTCGTTTGTAAAGAGGTTTTCTATAGTCTTTTGTGTTGTTATACAAATTAACAAGATTTTTGGCAGTTGTTTCGTTTTTGGTTAATTTAATTAATGATTTTGTAAAAGTATCATTACCTGCATAACTTTGTAATGGCAAGTAAGTACCAGATGCGGCCAAAATAGCAAAGTAAGCTCCTTTCAAAGCATAAGACTCCTTTGACACAATCTGTCCATGATACATCTCAGCATCACAGAGTTCAGTAATGTAATCCTTAGTATCACTAACATTTAAATCAACAGATTTTAATGTTTCTTCGTAAGCTTCTTTACCTACAGTAAGAATTTTAGAATAAGTCGTTATTAACTTATTAATCTTTTTCTTTGCAGTTTCATTGTTTTTCTCGCCTTCTACAATAGAAAAAGTCTTACTGGTATCATCAGCTTTTAACGGTGTTAAAGATGTAAGATCCCTTTGAACATCCTGATAAGTGATTATGATTTTGTACAAATTTGACAAAGTAACTGTATTCTTTTTAAGAATCTTTTCTTTATCAGTATTATCTGTGGCATTATCGTAATCTTTTTGTATTGCTCCGAGTTCCTTGTCTAAATAGGAAGGAATTACATTAATGAGATTTTCTTTCACATTCTCATAATTAAAGTTCTGTTCTGATAGAGTTAAGCAATCGTACTTAGAGGACTCTAATGAGTACATCTTATTAAACTGTTCTACTAAAGTTTTGTACTTCTCACAGTAGTAAGTTTTTTCAGCTGTGCTAAAGTTTAGAGAAGTCTCTTTCTCTATCAGTTTTGAATACATTCCAATCTCAGTAATAATACGGAGATTGTATAACAATGTGTATTCACTTATAGCTTTCGTTGTGTATTGATTTTCCAATTCTACACAACGATTTAAAATACTTTGACGTTGATCTTCCACGGTTCTAGTATCTGCTCTAACCGGTATGCTGTATGAAGAAATTACAGAACTCGCAGTCAAAATTAAAACTAAACTGAATACAATTAATTTTTTGAATTGTCGCATTTTACCTCCTTTTACGCCAATTCATTAATCTGTATAACACAAGGTTATCACTCAATTAAAATTGATTAACAACCTAAAAGGGATTAATAGCTTTTACACTATTAACCCCTGAAATTATTGTAGTAACAAAACTTGGCTAAAGCTGTGTCTTACATTACCTTTGCTAAAGCATTGCTACTGCATTGCTACTGTTTTCCACTATTCTTTTTGCTTGTACTAGAATTTGATTTTCCACTAGATGTTCCATTCTTAGTTGGTTTTGCTCCATCGTCAGCTTTGTGCCAATACATCGTCTCGTCGGAATTCTTCTTTCTACTGATGGTGACATGAATGTAGTTACCATTAGCGGAGGAATTTAATCCAACGTCGTATGCAGAAATTACCAGTTCGACTGCATTGGAGATCTTGTAGCTATCTTTAGTACTGTTGGAGATTACAGTGTATGTTAAATTCTTAGCATCATCCTCGCCCTTGAAACCTGTGGTGTTTCCAATTGCCTTTGCTAACGTGTCAGCATCTGTGAAAATAGAACCTTTACCCTTACCGATAGAAATTGTCTTATTCGTTGAACCCTTGTAAAGTTTCATATCACTTTTATTGTAACCTTTACCTGTGAGGAAAATGCTATCAACATAACTTCCGACTGACTGCTGAGTATCGCTTGTGTAGTCCCTACCATTCTTGAGTGCCTGCTTGTAAACAGCTTTGACCATATCTTGCATAAAGTCACCATAGTCACTACCACTGGCATCCCATGAGAACTTATAAGCTTTACCTGTGTTCATTGCAGTACTAACAATTGAATTAAGATCTGTAGAAACTAACTGATCTGCAGCAGTTCCCATTGCATCAACGATAACTCCGTATCCTTGCCAAAGAGTTCCATTGTAACCCATAGCAAAGAAGAAAATCATCATGATTGTCGGGATTGCTGTTTTTAACATGTAGGTTGTACAACTGTCATCTTCCTGCACATTAAAAGCCATTCTTTCCGGATTATAGTCAGAGTACTTTTTAACGTCTGGAAGTAAACTTAAAAGAAAACCTACAATAGCATCAAGACCAGTTCCATACTGTCCTCCACCTTGCATAGCATTAGTAAACATTGAGCGAATACCAAAAGCATCTCTTCCGCTACCACCGCTAAGGCTACTTTTGATTTCATGAACCGTATCAAAGGTATTACGCCCTGCTAAATACAGCAATGAAATCAATCTTTGATAGCAAACTAAGAAAAGTCCAATCATGCTGAACACTGAAATGATGTAGCTCATGAGTTTACCAACCCAGTTAAACTTATCGATAGTTTTCAAACTTCCGCGGAAAGCGTAGGAATCAAACAAATCTAATAGGTTATCTGCTAAAGCTAAATGAATAGTATTTAATACTAAGTAAGCACACATTGCGATTAGAAGTAGTTCTAGGATTATGGCTGTGTCTCGTTTCTGTCTTTCTAATTCTAAATTAACAACTTCTAAATTCAAAGTGCTCAACCTCCTAATGTGGTAGTACAAACATTACCACATAAATTATTGCTACGTTAATGAGTGACGTTGTGAAGAACCTTGCTAAAGTAGGCTCTGTGTCCAAGTTGTAAATTCCAAGAGTAAAGACTTTGATTAAATCGATTCCTCTAAAAGATTGCATTCTTGTAGGATTTGCTATCATCTCTAACAAGTGTCTACCAATTCCATAACGCAGAATACCGTATACTAACCAGCTAATTACTGTTAAGTACGAGGCTAAAGCAATTATGATATTATAAATCAATCCACGAGAATCATCGAAAAATCTATCTCTAAATCTCTTAAGGAATTCCTTTTTGGCAACCTTTGCAAACTCAGAAAGATTAAACTTAGACATACTTAATGTAGCATTTACGTTGCTAAATCTGTCATAGTCTAATTTCTCACTAAGGAATGGTAAGTTACCAAGAGACTCGGAACCAAGGTATGTGTTAGCATATAGTAATGTGTATGCGTTACCTTTATCATTAATTGGTCTACATAACAAATTGTCATCGAATTTTACTTTAATGCAAATTTGTTTGGCAGCAATTTCTGTTCCCTGTGCAGTATTATCTTTCCAAACTTTTACAGTACCGCCCTGCTTATAGACAATTCCATTTTCACCATTTCCTTCATTAAACAGTGTTCCGGTATCCGCGTCTATAACATAGTCGCTGAGATTTCTTTCTGCTCCATCAACTCGGACTTTTAATCCCATAAAAATACCTATGGCTTGTCCTTTAATGGATGTAGTTCCAGCATCCTTAGCTATTGCTACCAATTCATCGCTTGTAATAGGTGATGATACAAAGTACTCACCTTTTTTACAAAACAAAGTTGTACCAATGTAAATGGTATCATTATCATTCAATTCATTGATTTTCTTTGTCTTCATGCTTTTGTACACAGAGTAATCAATTACGCTTTGATTAATATTTTTTAAGAAAACATTACCATAATGAAGTGCTGTTCCTTTGTAACCGGCATTAGCCTTAAAAACAATATTATTACCTGAACTTGAAGTCGTAACTGAAATATCACCAGTTGGAATATACGCAATAGGAACTGCCGCTACGTTCATATCATCGCTAGGATGTGACACCTCGGCTAAAGTATTAACCCTTTTGCCATCCTTAGAAACTATCTGCCTAGAGTAAACCTTTCCACCGCTAAGATAGTACTGTTGGTCTCTTCCTTGGCTAAAGCCATTGTCGCCAAACATACTAGCATTAACTTTCCATAGCTTACTGGAAGCTGTTTTAGTTGTGTATCCAGAAACATCTATTTTGTCCCAAATGTCAGGAAAACCAACTTTGTAAAACTGCTTAAGGTAATACTGAATTGTATTGTCCGTGGCTAAAGAACTTATTGTGTATGCACTTCCACCGGCTGTCTGTAAAACAGGAGAACCTTTCTTCCAGGTGGACGAAGCGTTCTTCATTAAATTAATATCTGGCATCAATACATAATACCCATCTTTAATACCGCAGTAAGTCCAGGTTGTTGTCTTTTTATTCTTATTACCGTCTGAATACTCGTATTGAATTTTATCTCCAACCGAAGGTTGTGTTGTGCTATCACTTGTAGTCTTGGTAGCTAAGTCAATTCGTTTACTATTATGGTCAACTTTGAGATTTTTTGTAACTACATCATCTGCATTGTCAAGACTTCTATAAATTGTATTGGCATTTGTAATGAAAAACTTACCTTGGTAATTAATACCTGATGTTGAGTTTGTTCCTACAATTTGTTGGAATTTACGAGAATCCTTGGCTAAAGTTTTTGACAGATTTGTAAGTCCAGTGTTCGCATTAGCATCGAAGTAAAACTCCCAAAACTTGTCTAAATCGTTACCGAAGAATTTCTTGTAAGAAATTCCATTAATGTCATACAATCTAAAGTTTTTGAAAATCTGTGAAACCTGTTTATCAGTAATAGCATCTGAGCTTTTTAGAATTGTCATGCTTGGTGCCAAGTATCCACTCTCAACGTAAACAATACCATTTGTACCATACAAGAAATTGTACAATGCGTTAGAACAACCAATATTAGAATCCCACCAGTTTTGTAAGTCTGGTTCAGAGTCAGAAGGTCTATTGAAGTACGATGCTGCAATGTTATTTGCTGTAAGTGGTCCATTAAGAAGATTGGTTGATAGTTTACCATCAGCAAAAGCTGTACTTGATGGTACAACAAAATCTAAATCAACAATTACTGTAACGCTTGCATCTCTTCCTTGTGAGTCTTTTAGTTTAAATACTCTTGAAGCAGTATTCATTCCTCTACACATTGAATCCATGTTAAAAAACTTTGTACTCTTTTCGGCACCACTGTTATTTTTTACTTTTAACTGAAT
>OLOP01000946.1_pt1 | contig 20616 bp, 20 predicted proteins | sample 1672381 | NCBI WGS metagenome assembly OLOP01 (sample SAMEA3136678, study PRJEB25190) | human gut metagenome | biome: human gut; feature: human-associated habitat; material: faeces | place: Austria | collected 2013 | reverse complement strand
GGAGATATTATGATCTCTGTAGATAAGGTTTTTGCCCAGGCTGAGGAATACGGACACAGTGTTACCAGAGAATTCTGTTTCCTGGTAGCCCACAGTATGCTGCATCTGCTGGGTTATGACCACATGACACCTGAGGAAGCTGTTGTTATGGAAAATAAACAGAGAACTGCTTTGGATGAGCTTGGCATTACACGATAAAAAGACTTGAAATTACGGAGTAAAAAATGAATTACCGGGAAAGATTAAAAGATAAAAAGAGAATAGTAATTAAAATCGGTTCCTCATCCCTGACCCATCCGGAAACAGGGAGACTGAATCTGCGAAAGCTGGAGGTTCTGGCTAGGGAACTAAGTGATCTGCGAAGTCAGGGAAAAGATGTGATTCTGGTTTCTTCCGGAGCTGTGGCTACAGGAGTAGCTGCTCTGGGAATGAAGGAAAAGCCTACAGAGCTTAAGACCAAGCAGGCCTGCGCTGCAGTGGGACAGGCCCGTCTGATCATGATCTATCAGAAGCTTTTTCTGGAATACAACCAGCCCTCAGCTCAGATTTTGATGACAAAAAATACAATGGTTAATAATGCGAACCGTAAAAATGCTCAGAATACCTTTAATGAGCTTCTGAGTCTGGGAGTCATTCCCATTGTAAATGAAAATGACTCTGTAAGCTATACGGAGATTGAATCTAATGACCGACTTTTTGGAGACAACGATATGCTCTCTTCTGTAGTAGCGGTTCTGTGCCGCGCAAGCAAATTAGTGATTTTTTCAGATATTGATGGATTCTACAATTGTGATCCAAGACTTCATCCAGATGCAAAGCTGATTGAAGAGATTGATAAGATTGACGACGAAGTGTACAAGCTTGCCGGAGGTGCGGGATCCAGACGCGGAACAGGAGGAATGCGTACAAAACTCCAGGCAGCAGCACTTGCAACTTCGCAGGGAATCGACACCATTATTACGAATGGAAAGAACCCGGCAGCACTCTATAATATTATCGAAGGAGTTCCGGTAGGTACGAAATTTAAAGCGCAGTAAAAGGTATAGTAGATGATATAGTAAAAACGCTCAGACCTCAATATGAGATGTGAGCGTTTTTATAGTACGCTTTGCAAGAAATCTTTGCGGAGATGAAAAGATTTCTTAACAGACTAATTTTCTTTTTTGTTATTATTCTCGGAATCTTCAGAGATAGAGCCGATTGATTAAAGAAGGGAATTTGTAAAATGAAAAAATTATGTTCCATACTGCTGATCACTGCGCTCTGTGTTAGTCTGGTCGCATGTGGTTCCAAGAATAAGGAGAAGAGACAAGTGAATTCGATTGTTACAACTATGGGAAATAATGCTTCATTTCCGTCTGCTGTAAATGTATTTTCTACGACAGATCTGGAAGGCAATACAGTCACCAATGATATCCTTTCACAGGCAGATTTAACAGTCGTGAATTTCTGGGGAACATTCTGCAATCCTTGTATCAATGAGATGCCGGAACTTGCAAAGTGGAATGAGGAAATGCCTGACAACGTACAGATGCTTGGAGCAATCGTAGATGTAGAAACTGTAGATTCTGACGAATATGCACTGGCACAGCAGATTGTGGAAAAAACGGGTGTAACTTATGAAAATGTTATTGCACCGGGAGCATTTGACCAGTTCATTAATAAATTGGCAGGCGTTCCGACAACAGTATTTATTGATAAAAACGGAAAAGTTGTAGGAGAAGCTGTTGTAGGTGCGAAGGTAGAAGAATACAAACAGCATGTAGAGGATTATTTGAATGAGCAGAAATAACAAGATTGCAGTGCAGGTATTAGGCCTCTGTGTGGCGGCAGTTATGATTATATATGGTGTTAGCCGGGGAGAAACAGCTATCATATTTAATAAGACGGTGAATATCTGCCTGGAATGTATTGGGTTAGGATAAGTGATATGAAGATTAATCAGGAAATGAAACGAAAAATTGTTCAAGTAGCGGCATTTGGCTACTCGAATACATATATTGGAAATTTCGTATCAGGTCAGATTTACAAAGGAAGCTGGAAACAGTTCTGCAATCCCGGAATGAACTGTTATTCCTGTCCGGCTGCAAGACTTGCCTGTCCGATTGGAGCTATGCAGGCAGTCAGTGGTTCTATGAATTTCAAGCTTAGTTTTTATGTGATAGGTTTTGTATTGGCACTTGGAGTAGTGTTTGGAAGAGCAATTTGTGGTTTTTTCTGCCCGTTTGGTCTGATTCAGGAACTGATCTACAAGATTCCATTTCCAAAGAAAAAATTATGGAAATGGCTTACTTATGTAAAATATGTGCTGCTGGCAGTGTTTGTCGTTATCATGCCGGTTACGATGGTCAATGAGCTGGGAATGAGCAGCCCGGCGTTTTGCGAATACATTTGCCCGGCAGGAACGCTGGAAGGTGGAATTCCACTTTTAAGTACGCACCCGGAGTTACGCGCAACACTGGGAGCGCTGTTTTCTGTGAAAGCATGTATTTTGATCATAACCTTAATCGGCTGCCTGTCTGTCTGCCGGTTTTTCTGTAAAGTCATGTGCCCACTTGGAGCAATCTACGGACTACTGAATAAAGTCAGCATTTACCATATGGAATGCAATAAAAAAACTTGCGCCTCCTGTGGAAAATGTCATAACATATGTCCGATGGATGTAGATCCAGTGAAGAATCCCAATTCTGCAGAGTGCATCCGATGTGGAAAATGTGTGGCATCATGCCCGAAAGAATCACTGGCTTTGAAGTTCGTATATGGAAAAAAGGGATAGCTTCATAAATGTCTTCAGAAAATAAGTTCAGAAAATAAAGCATTAGAAAATAAATTGCAGAAAATAAATTCTGTCAATAAACGACACGCTTATTGACAAAATTTATCAATTATGTTATCGTGTCTCCTTGTAAAAGATTATGATTTGTGAGGGAGTAGCAGGCGTATATCAGATGAAAACGGATTCTGAACGCAACAAGTCAACATACTGATCTTTTAGATCTGGCTTGTTTTAATTTGTGAGACTCACGTATGGCTGTAAAGCTTATACGTGGACTCTCTTTATATGGAAGTATTGACCAGGTATGGCAGACAGCTGTACCTGGTTTTTATATAATAGGAAATTGCATTTCCTATTATATAAAAAAGCCTCCGGCAGGATGCGCACTGCGGCGTACAATGATGATGTCGCAAGCGACCGCCGCAGGCACCAGAATGTACCAAGGCACATTCTTTGTTTTAGGAGGAAATGAACGATGGATTGGAATTTTTTGTTTTTTATGAACAGCGCTCTTTTGGGAGTGGGGTTGGCAATGGATGCATTTTCTGTGTCACTTGCGAATGGAATGAATGAAAAAAAGATGAAGAAATCTCGTATGGCCTATATTGCAGGAGTGTATGCATTTTTTCAGTTTCTGATGCCTATGGTGGGTTGGATTTGCGTACATACAATTGTGCAGCTATTTGGTCAGTTTCAGAAATGTATCCCTTGGATCGCATTAATACTATTGCTTTATATTGGCGGAAGCATGATATGGGAATCAGTTAAAGGCGAAGAAGAAATTGAAGAAGTAAAAAAATTAAGTTTCGCAGTATTGATGCTGCAGGGAATTGCAACATCCATTGATGCATTATCTGTAGGATTTACTATTGCAGATTATGGATTTGTTATGGCGCTAGTCTGTTCCATTATTATTGCAGTTGTGACATTTGCGATATGTGAGACAGGCTTATATCTTGGAAAGACATTAGGAACGAAGCTGGCCGGAAAAGCAGATGTCTTAGGTGGAGTGATTCTGATTGGCATCGGAATCGAGATATTCGTGAAAGGTGTATTTTTCTAGGAAAGAGTGAAGCAGACATACATCACCACATCCCTGCATAGATTGTAAAAAAACAAACTATGCAGGGGTTTTTCTATGAAGGATTGTAGTGTAGTCAGTTCATTTCTTTTGATTTGTTCATACAGAAAATCTGCATTTTTCTAGGGAAATGATAACCTTCTTTTTTGATGATGTAAGTCGCTACTTCTGTTGAAACTGGAAGTTCGACGGCGGACACCTGATTTTTAAAAAGATTGATATCATAAAGTTTTAAGGAACTCTTTTTGATAAAACTAACCCCGGTTTTTTGTGCAACCATCATCAGGATGATTTCGCCGCGGTCCAATTCAGCAGCAATTGAAATATCTGATAAAGACAAATTGCAGTCATAGATTAAATGCTCTACATACTGGCGTAATTCTGATTGGAAAGAAGGAAGTATAATCGGAGTGTTTAACAGTAATTGTCGCAGATCAAATGAAGAATCTTCCTTAATAAGTGATTGGTAGTAATCTGTCTGAATCAGCATAATAAGTGAATCAACATTATCAATAGAATTTACACAATGGGTGGATTTGCAAGGGGCACAGGAAATTCCGGTGTCAATTTCACCGGCAAGTAATGCTTTCTCAATCTGTTCATGGGTCATTTGATGGATTGAAAAATAAAGATTAATATTATTTGGGAAATAATGAGGAAGAATATCTGTGATAAAATATGCCATGGCGGCTTCTGTTATTCCGGCCTGAATATTAATCGGAGCATCAGAAGAAATTCCTTTTATATCTGTCAACATAGTTGATTGTGTTTTTAGAAGTGTCTGGGCGTAGTTGCACATCTTCATTCCTTCGGTAGTGAGCTTTGTGCCAGAGTGCTTACGTTCAAATAATTTACAACCAATTTCATCTTCTAGAGCAGTGACGTGAGTGGAAACAGAAGGTGCACTCATAAATAATTTCTTTGCAGCTGTTTTAAAATTCCCGGTATCAACGATTGTAAGAAATATTTGTAGCTGTTTGAAAGTCATAGCGGTTCTCCTTTGTTAGATTATATAATTTTAGTGTACATTTTTTTAGAACAAAAAGCGAATAGATAAAATCAATAAAGAGATATAATTATTATATTAATAAATAACTATTGAAGAAAATTAAGAAAAACATAATTAACTACGGAAAACAACGGATTTTGAAAGAGATGGAAAGTCTGTTGACGAAAGATGTTATGAGATTTATTCTAAAGAAAAATACCGAGGAGGAAAGTAAGAATGAAAAAGAGAGTTGCGCTGATACTGGCAATTGGTGTCATTACGGGCTGTGGAAAAAAAGCTGATAACATCAGCGAAAAAAGTGAAGAACAAAATGGAAAGAAAGATACCGTTGTAGTGGCTGTAGATTCCGACGATCACGAAGGATTTGTTCCATGGAACAGTATAGGAGTTATAGATGATTGCGTATGGTTAAATGTTCTTCAGCCGATTATGAAATCGGATAAGACATTTGATGAGATGAAACCCCTGGTAGCAGAAAGCTATGATGTATCTGAGGATGGGAAAAATGTAACGTTCCATCTTCAAAAAGGAGTAACATTTTCAGATGGAAATGATGTGACAGCAGAAGATGTTGTTTTCTCAATCCAGCAATATGTAGACTCAGAATATCGTTCAAAAGATTACACTTTTGTTGAAAAAGTAGAGGCTACAGATGATTCGACAGTCACAGTGTATGGTAATTCAGTTGTTACGAATGCGCCATGGATTTTGGCAAAAATTCGTGTTGTAGAAAAAAGTGCATATGAAAAAGATCCAGATGGATATAACGAGAATCCAATTGGATGTGGACCATATGTTTTGAAAGAGTATAAAGAAGGAAAATATATGCTCTTAACTGTTAACGATAATTATTGGAAAGAAAAACCCGCAATTAAAAATGTAAAAGTACAGGTTGTAAATGATTCTGTGCTGGCAGATTCTATTTTAAATGGCGATATTGATTTTTCTGGTCTTACAGGTGAGGCATATGAGAAAATTAAAGAAGCAGATAAAGACAATATTACAATTCGTGAAGATAAGGATATTGCAGCTGGATGTGAATATTTCTTCTTTAATTGTCAGAATGAAGTATTAAAAGATAAGCGTGTACGTCAGGCAATCAGCTATGCGATCAATCGCGAAAAGATAGCAGATTTAAGCGAAACTATGACTTACCTTGATTCTTATCCGGTTCCAAATGGAATGGAAGACTATGATAAAGCAGTAGAAGGAATTACAGATTATAAATATGATCCAGATAAAGCAAAAGAACTTTTGGCAGAAGCTGGATATACAGATACGCTTGATTTGGGAAAATACATTATCATGTATGATGGAATTGACTCAGAGATTGCTCAGAGCATTCAGGAAGATTTAAAAGCGGTTGGAGTAAATGTTGAAATTGCAATCGAAGAACAGAGTGCAGCGTTTAAAGACATTAACAATGGGGATTATTCTATTGTAACAAGTTATGCTAATTTTGGAGATCAGATTACGGGATTGACAAAAGTATTAAATACGAAACTGATTGGAAATTATAACTATGCAAATTATGGAAATGCGGATTTAGATAATATGACAGAAGAGGCACTTGCTGAAACAGATGCGGCAAAGCGATTAGATGTAACAAGAAATATTGTGACATTGCTGCAGGATGAAGTGCCTGTAATCAAGCTGAGTAATGATGTAAAATTCCATGCATATAATAAAGACCTCGACTGTACAATTATGTACAATTGCTTCTATCGTTTTGATGAATGGGGCTGGAAATAAATAACGGGTATGAATTTTGGAAATATGCCGTCTCTGTACAGGGGCGGCATATTAGACTATATTCCAGAAAATTAACTATCAAGAAAAACTGTTTGTGATAAAACAATATTGGTGAGTGAAAAAATGCTAAAGTATATTATAAAAAGAATTTTAGCTTCAATTGCTACAATTATAGGAATTATATTTTTAATAAATTTATTTATAGAACTTGCTCCAGGAGATCCGGGGCGCTTGATTTTGGGCATGAATGCTTCCCCGGAGCAAGTGCAGATTTTGAATCATTCACTTGGATATGATCAACCATTTCTGAAGAGATTTTTCGAATATATAATAGGAGTGTTTACAAGGTTAGATTTGGGGACTTCATACAAATATGGGGTAAGTGTATGGGAAAAAATATGCTCTCGAATACCAACCACATTTATAGTAGCGCTGACTACGGTTGTTATAGATTCCATATTGTCTGTATTTTTGGGAATTGTTTGTGTAAAAAATAAAGACAGTAAAATAGATGCTGTTATTTCAACTGTAGCAGGTTTTACTTCAGCAATTCCATCCTACTGGCTAGGTGTAGTTCTCCTTCTGATTTTTTGTTTTAAACTCCGTTTTTTCTCCGTATATGATATGGGAAATTCAGTAGCGGGTTATGTACTTCCGGTTGCAACGGTGGTTATCATCACATTTGGTCCGCTTGTGAAAAAGACAAGAGCTGTTTTGCTTGATGTTATGAATCAAGATTATATACGAACAGCTAGGGCTTTAGGAGAAGGGGAATGGAGTATCATCTGGAAGTATGCGATGAAGAATGCACTTCTTCCGATTATTACAATTATTGGTTATGGATTTACCGGGCTGATGGGTGGAACATTGATTATTGAGCAGGTATTTTCCTTAATGGGAATCGGGACCTTGATGCTGACAGCGATTCAGACGAGAGATGTTCCCCTTGTTTGTGGAATTACTGTAGTTATATCTGTAATTTTTTGTTTAGTGCAGCTGTTGGTAGATATTTTATATATTATTTTTGATCCGCGTCTTGCAGTAAAAATAGAAAAATAGAGGGTTGCTATGAAAAAAATGTGGAAGAAATATTCAAAAAATAAAATGTCGGTGCTAGGATTTGTAATTATTGTGTTGCTGTTAATTTTGGTTATATTTGCAGATTTGTATATTGGTTACGATAAGGTATTGGCTCAAGATGTAAAGAATAAATTGCAATCCCCTTCTCTGAGTCATATTTGTGGGACAGATAATCTTGGAAGAGATTTGTTCGCAAGGTTGATTTATGGAGCAAGAGTATCTCTTGGAATAGGAGTAGCTGCCACATTTGCCGGAATGATGATCGGTTGTATTTTAGGAGCTGCGTGTGCATATATCGGAGGAATATTTGATAATGCAGTCATGCGTATTTTAGATGTTCTTTATTGTGTACCATTTGTTTTGCAGGCAATGTTAATTGTGGCTATTCTTGGATCTTCTATTCCTAATTTGATTTTTGCTGTAACAGTGGGGAACATCCCGGGATATGCAAAAGTTACAAGAGGAGCCGTGATTTCCGTAACGGAAAGAGATTATGTGAAAGCTGCGAAAGTCAGCGGGGTGTCGACCGGAAATATCATTTTAAAATATATTATACCGAATGCAGCTGGAGTTTTGATTACAAATGGTGCATTTTATTTGGCAGATACACTGCTTGCATCTTCTGGTCTGAGCTTTTTGGGAATCGGGGTACAACCACCAATTCCAGAATGGGGATCCATACTATCTTCCGGTCTGGAATATATGAACAGTGGGCCTCATATTGTAATTTTATCGGGACTTTTTATTGCAGTAACGACAGTAGGGATTACTTTGATTGGAGATGGTCTGAGAGATGTATTTGAATGATGAAGCAGTGCTGAAAGTTGAAAATTTACGGGTTGGGTTTGGAGAAGAAGAAAAACGTGAGGTTGTAAGAAATATTTCCTTCCAGATAAAGAAAGGTGAGGTCCTCTGCCTTGTGGGAGAAAGTGGTTCAGGAAAAAGTGTGACTGCATTTTCGATTATGCAGCTGTTTCACGGAACGACAGGGATGATTCTTGGTGGAAAAATATTGGTAAATGGGACAAATTTGGCAGAACTTTCAGAAAAGGAAATGCAAAAAAGAAGAGGAAATGAAATAGCAATGGTCTTTCAAGAACCCATGACCAGTTTGAATCCAGTGATTACAATTGGAGTACAAATGGCACGCGCTATGCGATTACATCAAAAGCTTGAAAAACAGAAAGTCAGAGAGAAAAGCATTCAGCTTCTAGAAAAGGTTGGAATAAAACATGCTGAAAAAACATTGTATGCATATCCACATGAAGTATCTGGGGGAATGCGTCAGAGAATTATGATTGCCATGGCTATGATTAATAAACCATCACTTTTAATCTGTGATGAACCTACTTCGGCGTTAGATGTAATTGTGCAGGATCAGATTATAAAATTGATAAAAAGTTTATGTGTACAAGAAGAGATGGCAGTTCTTTTTATTACACATGACATGAGTGTTGTGGCTCAGATTGCTGATCAGATTGCAGTGATGCATCATGGGAAGATTGTAGAAAGCGATGAGAAAAAAAAGATTCTGTTTTGCCCGAAAAATGAATATACAAAGCGTCTTATTTGCGATGCGATGGCTATGCAGAAAGAAAAAAATGAAGAATCGGATATTTTATCTGATAAAATTAATGAACAAATAATATTGAAAGTTTCTGATTTAAAAAAATATTATAAGATGCCCGGAGAAAAATTGCTGGAAAAAAGCAGAAAATTTGTGGCATTGGAAGATATTTCGTTTGAATTAAGAAAGGGAGAAACGATTGGAATTGTAGGGGAGTCAGGATGTGGGAAAACGACTCTTGGACAGTTGATATGCGGAATTCAAACGAAGAGTGATGGAAATATTCAATATGCAGAAAAAGCACAGATTATTTTTCAGGATCCATATTCTTCATTGAATCCCAAAATGAAAGTAGAAGATTTGATTGCGGAACCTTATGATGCAAAGCACAGATACAAAAAGAAAAATACAAAAGAACGGCAGAAGAAAATAGAAATGTGTATGAGTCAGGCAAGATTGGATCCTGCCTATAGATACTGTTATCCAAAAGAATTATCAGGCGGATTGCGGCAAAGAGTCGGAATTGCCAGAGCGCTTATGGCAGATGCAGGACTGGTTATTTGTGATGAGGTTGTTTCAGCGTTGGATGTTTCTATACAAAGTCAGATTATGAAACTATTTTTGGAGATTAAGGAAACAAAGGGGATCTCATATGTGTTCATATCTCATGATTTTCATGTTGTTCGCTATATATCAGATTGGATTCTGGTTTTGTATAATGGAAGAATGGTCGAGTATGCAAGAAGTGACAAATTATTTGAACAGCCGCTTCATCCATATACCCGTGAATTATTACGTGCAATTCCAAATATAAGAAAAACAAATATAGAGGAGTCATCTGAAAGCAAGGGAAGAAAAGAAGAATGTAAGGAACAAGATGATATTAAGAATAATATAGAAAGAACGACAATGGATACGGGATGTCCGTATAGAAAACGTTGTCAGCATAGAACAGAAGAATGTGAAAGGAAACGGCCGGAATGGAGAAAAGCAGAGGAAGAGCATTGGGTAGCTTGCAGGAAAATCAAAAGTTTTGTGAATATCTAGAAAAATCTGTCACACCGTTTCACTGTGTATTGAACAGTGAAAAAATATTGAATCAGAATGGCTTCTGTGAATTGAATACAGAGTCGAAGTGGAAGTTAAAAAAAGGTGGAAAATATTATTGGAAATTCAATGATAGTTATCTATTTGCATTTTCTGTTGGAACAATGTGGAGCGAAGGACAGGGCTTCAAGCTTGCAGCTGCTCATGGAGATTCTCCATGTTTTCGTATCAGGTCGGGAAAAGATAAGCGGATGGGGCAGTATGTTTTCCTGAACACGGAAGGATATGGAGGGGCTAATTTTACATCATGGATAGATAGACCACTGTCAGTTGCCGGAAGGGTTTGCTTGAAATCAAAGTATGATAAAAAGGTAGATGTGAGAATACTTGATATGGAACGCGCGATTGCAATTATTCCTGGACTGGCGGTTCATTTTACAAAAGAGGATTATGAATATCAGGAGAAGAATTCAAAAAGAATTCCACTGTTTGCAATTACAGAGAATACTGAAATGTCTGATAAAATGTTTGAAAAAATGGTTGCAGATGAATTAGAAGTTGAACCGGAAGATATTCTGGACTATGAATTGTATGTTTACCATTACGCAAAGAGTGAAATAATTGGAATGAAAGAGGAACTTTTGGCATCACCAAGATTGGACAATCAGACCGGTACATATGGGATTATACAGGCAATTGCTGGGACTGAAAATGAGACGGGAATTAGTGCAGCAGTTATATTTGATAATGAAGAAGTAGGAAATATTTCAAAAAACGGGGCATTTTCACGTGTGACATCTACAATATTAAAATTAATATATGAGGGACTTGGATGTAATGAATTACAATATGATAAAGAGTTATTAAAAAGCAATATTATATCTGTAGATGCTGCCCATGGATTTCATCCGGTTTTTGCAACGCATTATGATAAAGAACACATGTGCATTCTGAACAGAGGATTTTGTATAAAACAGGCATCATCACAGGCTTATGCTACGGACAGTACAATGAGTGGAATGATTCAACAATTATGTAGAAAAGAAAATATACCATTTCAGAAATATATGAATCATGCAGATATACGTGGAGGAGGAACACTTGGCTCGATTATATCGTGTGTTCTTGGTGTGAAAACAGCAGATATAGGGGTTCCGATTTTATCCATGCATTCATCATTGGAGACGATGGGAATGGAAGATGAAAATTCTCTGATTCATTTTCTGAGAATATATTATGATGCTATGTAAAAGGGGAAAATAAATGAAATAGGCTGGTGTGGAGTGCCAGTACATGATGCATGCACGATTGCATATTTGATTGATCCGACTATTTTTGAATTAAAAGAAATGCATGTTGAGATAGATTTGACTGGTGAATTTACCATGGGAAGCACCGTTGCTGACTGTCACGGAGTAGAAGGAAAAGAGCCAAATGTGTCGGTGGGTATATCTTCGGACAGAGATCGTTTTATTGAATTGATGCTTGATGCATGTAAAAAGTACGAGAAGGGGGAAGAAAAAAATGTTTAAAGATCCAGTATTAATAGATACAGATGGCCAGTTAGACAGTTTTTGGGGATTGGTACTGGCGAAACGATTTTTAGATGTAAAAGCTGTTACAGTATGTGGAGGAAAAAATAATAATCCTGAAGATGCATTTAAAAATGTACCGGGTTTTGTAAAGATGGCCGGATTATCATGTAGTGTATCTAAGGGAAGTGAAAGATGTGTTTTGAAAAAGAAAAAACCGGTACAGACGCATTATCTCCCAGACGGAAAATGTGGATTGCCATTTCCGGAAGGTCAGTCAATGGATGAAATGCCGGCATGGGATCGTATTTATAAAGAAGCGAAAGAAGCCGAGGGGAATTTAGTTGTCTTATGTTATGGACCTATGACTAATTTAGCATTGGCAATTTTTAAATACCCTGATATATGTGAACTTATCAAAAAAGTGGTATTTGTAGGTGGAAGTTATGATTTCGGAGATGTCTCCGCAGTTGTTGAAGCAAATATGGCAACAGATCCGGAGGCTGCAAGAGCAGTTTTTCAAAGTGGTATTCGAATGGAAATGTATGGATATAATGTCGAGCTAAAATCAGCATTGGCAAATTCTGAAATTGGTCAGATCGTACATGGGGCAAACGGTCCATATACCACAGCGTTTGCTATGAGTGGAATGTCGCATAAACCAGGAGAGCCCATTTATTATGGACCGGCAATTGCAACATTAGGACTTGCAACACCAGAAATTTTTACATACGAACGGCACAATATTTTTATAGAAACTAAAAGTGATATTTGCAGAGGAAGGGTTGTACCTTTGACAATGTATACACCTTTGGGGCATCCAAAAGATACAAAAGTCGCTATGGATTTAGATAAAAAATTATATATTGAAATTATGAAAGAAACTTTGGATGAATATGAAAAAATTGATTAGGAAGAACAAGGGGATGAATGTATGAGAGCCAAAAAGAAAAATAAGAAACGGATGGATAATATGACAAAGTTATTAATTCCACTTGCAGTGGCAATTAATATGCTGGCATATACAGTTCTATATTCAACAACAATGTTGATTCTGGGAGATTCTATTGGAACGATTTTGGTGGGAGCCATTTGTGGCCCGGGCCCGGGAGCTATCGTAGGATTATTGTCGAATCTGGTAAATGTAATCAAAAATCCTGTAATGATAGTGATGATGCCTCTGAATATTGGATTTGGAGTTGTTTCAGGCTATTTGACGAAAAGAAGAATTTTTACAAGTCTTCCGAAAACATTGCTGTGTACACCAATCTATGGATTTATCGGTGGATGGTTAAGTGGAAGTATTATTTTCCTGGCAATGGGTGGAGATTTCTGGGGAAATCTTGCCAGTGTTTTTGTAGGAATTCCGCTTTATAATGCAGGAGTACCAAAGTATTTTGCTATGGCTATTGGCCAGCTGCTGTTTGATTGTATTGACAAAGGTGTCTGCCTGCTTCTGGTATATTTGATTATTCGATCATTACCAGACCGATTTTTAATAAAACTTCCTTATGGGAAATATGTGACGCGAAAACAATACAGAGAAGAGGATATTGATTTTGGGGAGGAATAGAAAATATGACAAATCAAGAATTTATAGATAGTTTCCGACAGGATCAAAAGCAGGAGAACTGGTGGTACAGATTTCATCCAATCACAAAAATGATATTTTGCCTTGCATTAGGATTTATGTCATTGTTTGTTTTTAAATGGCAGGTAGGACTGGTAATTTTTTTGATTGCAAGCGTCATTGCAATGACAACTCCAATATATAAAAAATATTTTGCGACAATAGGGATTATGTTTGTGGTAGGTTGTCTGTTTACAGTTATTGTCAGATTGTATGTGCATTTGGGAGATCCGGGGCCGGCTGCGTTCTATCTTTTTGGAAAAGCAGTTCCGATGGCGGCTTTGATTAGCTGTCTGGATTTAATATTTATGATAGAAGGTTTTCTTGGAATCTTTTTAGTATTTTTTATGACAACGGAAATGAGAGATTTATGCTATTGTCTTGAGCAGAAAGGAATGTCTCCTTCTGCAACCTTTATGGTATTGTCTACATTTTCGGGAATCGCATCTATCAAAGATAAATTGAATAATGTCAGAGAAAGTCAGAGAGCAAGAGGAATCGAAACAGAAGGAAGTTTTATTGTGAAGATGAAATCAATTTTACCAGTATTATTTCCGGTTATTATAAGTTCTATGACAGGAATTGAAGATAAGACATTGGCAATGGATGCGAGAGCCTTTGCAGCAAATGGAAAACACACAGCACTTCGAAGAATTACTCCAGCAAAGTTTGTTGAGAAACTGGTAGCAGTGTTGGCAGTTGTAATTTGTATTGTAGGAACATTTGTATGCAAAAAGTACTTGTAGGAGGTAGAAACCATGAGTGTATGTATAGAATTTAAAGATGTTTCATATGCATATCCATTAACAAATAAAGCAGCTGTAAAGCACTTGAATTGTAAATTGGAAAGTGGAAAATGTTACGGAATCATAGGGCCTAATGCGGGAGGAAAAACAACCTTCTGCAATTTGATGAGAGGGTTATGCCCGAAATTTTATGGCGGAATATTAAAAGGTGATGTGATTGTAAATGGAAAGAGCACAAGAGAATGGGAAGATGAAGAATTAAGTATTCAGATTGGGTATGTGTTCCAGGATCCATTTGCACAGGTAAGCGGAATAAAGGAGACAGTTTTTGAAGAAATTGGAATGGGATTGGAAAATCTGGGAGTAGAAACAGAAGAAATGATTCAAAGAATTCTTGAAATTTCAAAAATGGTAAATGTAGAATCACTACTTCAGAAAAATCCATTGGCGTTATCAGGTGGGCAATGTCAAAGAGTAGCATTTGCATCAGTATTAGCTTTAAATTCTGATATTATTGTTATTGATGAACCGACCAGCCAACTCGATCCAAGCAGTACAAATGATGTATTTGAGATTATCTCTGCATTAAAAAATCAGGGAAAAACAGTTATTATTGCAGAGCACAAAATTGATTTACTTGCTGAATATTGTGATGAAATTATTGCAATGGCAGAAGGACGAATTATTGCTCAGGGTGATACGAGAGAAGTGCTTGCAAATCCAATACTCAGAGAAAAAGGGGTGCGAATACCGCAGACAGTCAGTTTAGCTATAAATATGGAAAAAGAGGGAATACCACTTCGAAATATTCCGATTAATAAAAAAGAAGCAATAGAACTCTTGAAAGAAAGGGAGGTATAGAGAATATGGCAATTGAAGTGAAAAATATAAGCTATACATATCCTGGAAGTACGGTGACAGCAGTCGAAAATGTTTCGATGAAAATTGAAAAAGGGGAAAGAGTTGCTATTATTGGTCAAAACGGGGCAGGAAAATCTACGACCGTAAAATTAATGAATAATATATACAAGCCTACTTCAGGCGAAATTATTATTGATGGGATTAATACAAAAAATCAGACAACAGCTCAGACAGCTCCACATGTAGGATATGTATTTCAAAATCCCAATGATCAGATATTTAATGATGATGTAATAAAAGAAATAGAGTATGTATTACGCTATTGGAAATTGTCAGAGGAAGAAATAAAACGTAGAAGAGAGGAAGCGATAGATGTAACGGGAATCAGACCGTATTTGGAAATGCATCCATTTGATATTCCGCTTCCTATACGAAAATTCCTTACAATTGCAGTTGTTGTGGCAGTTAGTCCTGATTATGTGATTTTAGATGAGCCAACGGCCGGACAGGATTTATGGGGATGTGCACAACTTCGGAAAGTTATGGATTATCTGCAAAGTAAAGGAAAGGCAGTTATCACTATTTCACATGATATGGAATATGTAGCTGAAAACTTTGAAAGAATTATTGTAATGGCTCATAAAAATGTGATTGCAGATGGAAAGAAAGAAGATATTTTTTATCAAAAAGATAAATTGCAAGAAGCATATGTAAAACCGCCACTGAGCACGCAAATTGCACAAGAAGTTGGAATAAAAAAGAATATATTAAATATGCAAGAATTAATTAATTGCTATAAATAACTCATAAGAACATCAGACATACATCTCCTCATCCCTGCATAGATTGTAAAAAAACAAACTATGCAGGGGTTTTTCTATGAAGGATTATATTGAAGAGCGGGCGGTGGAAATCGCATATTATATTATCGAAAATAAAGCAACTGTCCGGCAGACTGCGAAAAAATTTGGAATGAGCAAGAGCACGATACATGCGGTTGTAACAAAATAGAATGTTTTGTTTGGAGAATAATATGAGAAAGTAAAGGGGAAAAAAATTGTTTTTTGTCCCTTTACTTACGCAATATGGAGGAATAGAATTAATTGTAGGAAAATTACATGAAGAAAGACCGAAGTAGATATGAATAATGCTGAAGAGAAAAATACAAGTCACATGATTTTTTATGGTGAAAAGGATATAGATTATACAAAATCAAGTAACTATGCTTTTTTAAACTGGAATTTTGACAATTCACTTGGTGGGAAAGATAATGTTTCTCAACTTATACAAGATAACTTTGTAATGGGAAATGCATATATGGGAAATGCAGTATTAAGTCTATATTCGATTTTGTGTAGTGGAAATTATTGTTCAACGGCAGATGTTCTTATTTTTCCAATTATGTTTGATCTTTGGCATGGAGTAGAACTTTGGTTAAAAAGTAGTGTAGATGCGATATATTACATTCTAGGGATGGATAATGAAGTAAAGAAAAACCACAAGATTTATGAGTATTTAGAAGTCTTAGAAAAAGAACTGAAAAAATTGGGTATGGAGCAGACAATAGATATTGCGCTACCGGAATTGATTAAACTGATAAAAGAATTGCAACGTGTAAATGCTAATTTTGATTTCACCAGATATTCTTTTCGTGGAAAAAGGAAGTATCAATTTTATAATGCTCCGCTAGGAGAAGATGAGCAGTGGCAAAAGAAAGAGAAAAGTGAAGATGAACGAATGCACGTTGATTGGATATCAGAAATGCCAATTGTACCGAATACTTGTGTGGATTTACAAGAATTATTTGTTATTATTTTAGGCCTTGTTGATAACTTTAGAACTTTTGTGGAATACTTAACACTGGTAATAGCTGAAGGGGGACAATTGACAGATGATGCATACAAGAAATATTTGACAGAATGTGAAAAAGTTCAAAAAAATATGGAAGAATGGGATAACAACGAGGGAGACATGGACATGAAAGCAATGATGAAATTTGTATATTCGCATATTTTATAATTCAGATTAATTTTTGAGGGGAAGTATTATTTCCCCTCAAAAATTAAGTGAAGTTATCTTTAACAATAGAGTTCAAGTTTTCAGAAATTTTTGAAAAATTCTGATTTAAATTCAATGCACGCACAGAAATCTGATTTCCGCTCATTTGGTATGTATTATTGGGAATAACATCTTCATCAGTCTGTGCATAAAGAAGCATTCCAGAGACAGTATGTTCACAGTCTTTTAATTCAAATTCTTTATTTTTCACATATGTAAAAATCTGATAGAGGTTATTGGAATGTAAAGTGTTTGTTCCGTATTGCTGCTGAGTCATATGTGAATAATATTTTGCATCGATAATAAGTATATTGTTTCCCTGAGACAACATAATATCAGTTTGCATTTTGGGAAGCAATTGGTTCTCAGAATCATCAAGTTGCCATGCAATCTGTGAGGCATTGGCAGATAGTTCTGGATGTTCTTTACGATAGTATTCAAGCAAAAATTTTTCATATAAACGGCACATACGTTGTTCGTCAAAAAAATCCATTATTTTTGAGGTACCGTCGTTCTGTGTCTGTAGAAGTCCGTTATAAATCAGATAACAGATTCCAATTAACATTTGATAACTTTGATTGGAACGATTATAATGTTGGTTCCAATTTACAAAACGTAAATCAATTTCATTAACATCAGAAAAAAACAATAACAGATTCCGTAGACTCTTTTTTCGCGTATTTGTGATATTGGCTTTAAGAAGCAATAACATTGTAGATTTAATAATTTGGTTAAATTGTGTATTAGTTGAAAATTCATCGTATGTACAAATCATTTGTTTCTTCAGCAGAGTTTGAGTTTTAATGGATTCAGAAATATTAAGCTTTCCCTGTAGTGTAGAAAGAGATTCTGATTTTGGCACATAATCTCTTCCTAAGCCTCGTTTTAACTGTATGCTAATGCCCTTATCAAGAATGGCTGCACATAATTCAGCGGTATTATGAAAATTTTCTGTGGCCAGATCTTTGTAATTTTGTGCTTGTAATGCCTGAAAAGCGTAGGACAGCATATAATAAATATTTTGTACAGGAATCATTTAACAGCACTCCTTAGTCGATCAGACCAATCTACGATTTTTGCGGGCTCATCAAACCAATATTCTTTTAAAAGTGGAATCAATTCGTATTCTACAATGGATGACAAAGTTTGTGTGTTGGCTGTCTCTGGTGTTAAACCACAAAAATAACTGTGACCAATACAGAATCCTTCACCTAGTGATATATCTTCTACTATCTGGGAATTGAGTTGTTTCACACAAGCAATTAATTTGTTAAAGGCATCATTTTTTAGAGAATCTTGGTAAGCTTGAAAACCAGGCGTATTAAACCCCGGTTTCATAGTAAAAAATGAAAAACGTCGTCTTAAAGCATAATCTAACATAGCAAGACTACGATCAGCAGTATTCATCATACCAATAATATATACATTTGCAGGTACAGAGAAATTCTCATCAGAATATAACAATTGCAGTTCAATCCCCCGCTTATCTTTTTCAATCAGCATAAATAATTCACCGAATATTTTACTTAAATTACCACGATTGATTTCATCAATAATAAAGAAATAATCATTTTCATCATCATCTTCGGCCATTTTGCAGAATTTGTAAAAAGAACCCTTTTTAATTGTGAATCCATTTTCCGTTGGTCGGTATCCTTCAATAAAATCCTCGTAGGAGTAACTCTGGTGGAATTGGATCATTTGAACACGGTCAGGATTTTTTGCGCCGATAATGGAATAAGCAAGTCGTTTGGCAGTAAAAGTTTTTCCAACTCCAGGTGCGCCTTGTAAAATAATATTTTTCTTCATTTTTAAAACATTTACCAGTGTTTTATAATCTTGTCCATTCATATACACATCTGAGAGAAAATCTGCAGAAGAGTAAGCTGGATAGTCTATTTCTGGTTGTGTATCTACATCATCTAATTCATCTGGAGCAAAGATGGAAGTAAGCTTTTCAATATAATCAGTGTATGGAGTGATATCAGTTAAGCGTTTTGCTACTGCATTACCAGGATGTTCCCATTCGCCAACTTGAAGCCATTTTATAGCACGGACATTTTTATATTCCTGACGAAGATCGTCAAAGACATAATTTCCAGTGACAATACCTTTACCAAGAAGAGTGTTGCTACGTTTCGCAAAAATCACATCGTTAACTGATACGGTATTTGCAAAATTCCATGCCATCAAAGCCTGATTTTTTCGTGAAGTACTACTGTCGTACACATCTATCAGTTCTTGACGGAGAGCTTCCTTGGAAGCAAATTGGGAATAATCACCAATATCGTCCATACCTAAAACCATGATTCCTTTTTGTTGGCATTCATTCCAACTTTTATCATCAAAGACGGTATACATCCAGTAGTGCGTTTTATGTTTTTTATCGGAAAGCGTATTTGTGTCAGAATCATTAGTCTCATTAGTATATCCTACATTTTTCCCATAAATATGAGCAAAGACAACTCCGGGAACATTGCATTTTCTTGCATATAATGAAATTTGTCCCATGCGAATGAAAGGAATATCACTTGGTTTTTGATTTAGAAAATGCAATACTCTCAGCTGAATATCCTGTCCATAAAATGGAGCGAATAATGTTGGAAAGAGCATTTGATAATATTTCATGCGCCATACCATATTGATTCCCGGGATATGTTCCAGCTGTTTATAGAGTTGTTCGTAATCTTTTTCAGAATCTAAAGGACCAAAAGAAGATATTATTTCAGCACCTTCAACCAGATCATTTCGCATTTCTTCTGCTTTTTGTATTGCTTCATCCTCAGTAAGATGTATAGGTTTTAATGGAGATCCACAGGTCCAACTTTGATTTTTCTTATGATAGAATAATCCAAATTTATATGCTGCTCCGCCGGAAATACTTCCAAATACTTCGCGGATATCTTTGTCCATTTCAAGTCTATAGCAGAGATTGGTTTTAGTTCCTTCGTCATTATAAAATAAAGAAGTTAACAAATCTTTTCCAAAAAGTGATTTTAAGCGTTCTATTCCAAAAAGATTTATAAAATTTTCTCGTAACTCATCAGCCTTGTGAGCAAATGAAATCCATTCTGGAGTCTGAGATTCGCTATAAAACCATTCAGGAGAATATTTTCCTGACCCATTTTCTGTTATCTGAATGTTCGACATAATATACCTCCGAATTTATAAACTAGAATTAGTATATCATTTAACTGCAGCACTGTCATAGATTATCGAAAAATAGAATTATATTGATATTGAAAGAGAAGAGCAAGATCCACCCGGGTAATACCGTATCGTAATAATTGAAAATAATATTTAGAAATTAGGAATATTATATTGGCTATATTGAAAATGTAAGCAGGTAAAAATTGAAATTTTTTTACAGAGCATCTGGCAGAAGCTAGGTGCTTTTTTTGAAAATTTTGAAAGAAAATATCATGTAAATGGTGCGGAAATCTTTGATGGAAGCTAATTAGATGAAGATGAAATTGA
>OLOP01000909.1_pt1 | contig 21199 bp, 14 predicted proteins | sample 1672381 | NCBI WGS metagenome assembly OLOP01 (sample SAMEA3136678, study PRJEB25190) | human gut metagenome | biome: human gut; feature: human-associated habitat; material: faeces | place: Austria | collected 2013 | reverse complement strand
CATGTGGTCGCCCGATATCAAGACAATCACCATCAGGATATTGCCACCTTGGTACAAGACATGGTGGGCTTATCTTTCATATCTGCTCATCACCACCCTGGCCGGATGGCGAAGCATTGCCTATTTCTATTCAAGGCGTAAACAGAGAGCCACTCTGAAAGTCATAGAACAAGAAAACGAACGCCAACAAAAGATTACGGACATGAAGATGCAATTCTTCGCCAATGTAAGCCATGAGTTGAGAACGCCATTATCTCTGATTATCAATCCACTTGAAGAGTTTTTGAATAAATATCCCCAATATAAGAACACCTTGTTGTATACTGCCCAAAACAATGCCCGCTACTTGCTGGAACTCATCAATCAGCTACTTGATTTCCGGAAACTGGATGCCAGTGGGGAAGCCATGCACTACATTCATGGAGACATCGTGAGCCTTGTAAAAGACCAGTTCCAGGCCTTCGAAAGTGCTGCCCGTAAACGAGAAATCAGTTACCGGATTATAAGCCAGCAGCCTAGTATACAGATGGACTTTGACTATGACAAGGTACGGAAAATCGTGATGAACATACTCTCCAATGCTTTCAAGTTCACCGAGAACAAGGGAAGCATAGAAATCAAAATCAACATTGTTGGCAGTAATGTCGTCATGCAGTTCTGTGATACCGGCTGCGGCATAGATGCCGCACAGCAGAAGAAAATATTCCAGTGTTTCTACCAAGCGGAACACCAGGAAAATACACAAGGAGGAAGTGGGATAGGTCTGTATCTCGTAGCCGAATATGTAAAAATGCACAAAGGCAATATCCAAGTTTCCACCAATGTCCCCCAAGGCAGCATCTTTACCATCAGTCTGCCCATACATGCAACCATACATCCTCAAATGCAGGAGGAGCAGACCGACCAGACAGAAATACAACAACTCGTACCAGCATCCTCCAATGTAGATGAACAGAACTATACCATTCTACTCGTAGACGATAACTACGATTTCCTTGATTTCCTAAGTGCCTGCCTCTCCACCAGCTACAATGTACTGAAAGCTACCAATGGCCAGGAAGCCCTGGAAATACTGAAGACAGAGAATGTGGATATTGTCATCAGTGACGTCATGATGCCTAAAATGAACGGACTGGAATTGTGCACGGCCATAAAAAGTGACCTTTGCATCTCGCATATTCCCATCATTCTTCTCACTGCCAAAGCCAGTGAAGAATATCAACTGGAGGGACTCAATATGGGAGCGGATGATTATATCACCAAGCCCTTCAATATGGAAGTACTGAAACTTCGCATCAGCAAATTTATAGAGAGCAGTCTGAAAAAGCACGAGCTCTTCAACCAACAAATCAAGATAGAACCCAGTCGCCTCACAATTACCTCCCTCGATCGGCAGTTTGTGGAAAAAGCCATTGCTATTGTGGAAGACAACATCAATAACGTCGGGTTCTCCGTAGAAGAACTGGCTGCGCAACTAAACATCTCGCGCGGCTACCTATACAAGAAGATGGTGAAAATTACCGGAAAAACATCTCTGGAATTCATACGGGTTGTACGGATGAAAAGAGCACAACAACTGCTGTCTGAAAGCCAATTGCAAGTAGCAGAGATAGCCTATAAACTTGGCTACAACTCTCCTAAAATCTTTACCAAGCACTTCAAGGAAGAGTTCGGCATGAGCCCCTCCGAGTTCATGCGAAAGCATACGAAACGACAGAAAAATGCAGTAAACTGTATTTCAGAAGTTTAGACATAGCTTGTCAAACCAATATCAACCCCTAAAATATAGGTAAATATCGGATAAAGACACATTTCGAGACGTTATTGGCTACAAACAAAAACCATCCGTTTCCCAATTAGTCCGTATATTAGTGGAAAATTCTATAACTCAAAAATAAATACTATGAGAAAGAGACATTTTCTTTTTGCATCAGCTTTAGCACTGCTCTGCAGTAGCGGTGCACTACATGCACAAGATTTCAAGCTGACATCCTCCGGTTATTTCAAGAACCAGGGAGTCGACGTCATGGCTTTCGATGACATTTATCCCGAAGGACACCAGGGAGGGGTATGCATCATCATGAACGGACACCGTGTGGCAACAAACGGAGACATCCGCCTGGAAGCCACCCCCGGACAATGGCAGCCCGTGCCGAAACAGCTGGACCGTAAGCTCGGAGACAACAGCATCACCGCCACGCTGTGCTATCCCGACTCCTCACGTCATCTCACCGGATTCAACCCGATGATTTACCCCGATCTCCAACTTACCTATACCGTGAAAGTGGAAAGCAAAGGTAAAAACATAGAGGTGACCGTAGACCTGGATCGCCCCATCCCCCAGGAATTCATCGGGAAAGTGGGCTTCAACCTCGAATTCTTCCCGGGTTCCCTCTTCGGCAAGCCTTGGATTATGGACGGGCAAAGCGGCATCTTCCCGCAACAACCCAACTCTCCCCTAATGACAACCCAACCCAACTATCTGCATACGGGAAACTATCATGACGGCAAAAAATCGCTGGCAGACATGGATAAACTGATAGGAAAAGGCTACAGCCCGATTGTGGCCGACGACATCATCAGCGAACCTTATGCCAAAGGCCGTAAGTTTACCTCCCGCCCCGACGACCCTTACAACAAAGTAACCATCGAATCATTGAGTGGTGACCTGCAACTGTTTGACGGGCGTATGAACCACAATAACGGCTGGTTCGTACTGTGCAGCAACCTGAAACCGGGTGTCACCAAAGGGGCCGTCAAATGGATTATCACTCCGAACGTAGTGGCCGACTGGATGTATCAGCCGGTTATCCAGACTTCACAGATAGGTTATCATCCCGCCCAGGACAAGGAAGCCGTCATCGAAATGGATATACGTGACAACAGAAAGGAAACGGCACAAATCATCCGCATTGACGCAGACGGCGAGAAAGTGGTCAAGAACATCACTCCTGTCAATTGGGGCAAGTTCCTGAGATACAACTATCTGAAGGTGGACTTCACGGATGTGAAGGAACCGGGACTCTACAAGATTAAATACGATACCTCCGTGTCCCCCATCTTCCGCATCGACAATGACGTATATGCCCGCGGCGTATGGCAGCCCGTGCTGGAATACTTCCTTCCCGTACAGATGTGTCACATGCGCGTCAACGAGAAGTACCGCGTATGGCACGACTGCTGCCACATGGACGATGCCCAGATGGCACCGGCACACAACCATATCGACGGCTACGACCAGAAAGAAGGTCTGTCCAAGTTCAAACCGGGTGAAGTGGTTCCCGGAGTGAACATAGGCGGCTGGCACGACGCCGGAGACTTTGACCTCCGCATCGAATCCCAAGCCGGAGAATCCTATATCCTGGCACTGGCCTACGAAGCTTTCCGCCCGGACCTCGACGTGACTTCCATCGACCAGATAAACCGTGTGACGGAAATCCACCAGCCCGACGGCAAGAATGACCTGCTGCAACAAGTAGAGAACGGCGCCCTTACGGTAGTCAACGGCTATCTGGCACTGGGACGTCTCTACCGGGGAATCATCTGCAACGACCTGCGCCAGTACGTACTTCTGGGTGATGCCGCCGCCATGACCGACGGGAAAATCGGCAATGAAGACGACCGCTGGATATTTACGGAGGACAATCCCGGACGGGAACTGTCGACAGCTGCCCAGCTGGCTGCCGTATCACGTGTATTGAAAGGTTTCAATGATACCTTGAGTGTGCATTGCCTCGACATTGCCCGCAAAGTATATGCGTCTACCGGAAGCGGCAACAACAGAGCCTTGTTCCCCAAAGTGCAGGCAGCCGTAGAACTGTACCTCACCACCGGCGAACAACCCTATATGGACTTCATTCTGGACAACCAGGAGCTCATCATCAAGCAGATAGGCCGAATCGGCTGGTACACGGCACGTGTGGAAAAACAGTTTGCACAGATGAAGAACAAGAAAGCCAAAGCTTTCTCCACCGCTTTCCGCAAAGCTCTGACCGGATACAAACAAGAACTGGACAAGCAAGTGCAGGAGACTCCTTACGGCATCCCCTACCGTCCACATATCTGGGGTGCAGGCTGGGATATACAGCGTTTCGGCTTCCAACACTACTTCCTGACAACCGCCTATCCGGAAATATTCCCGAAAGCACCGGTATTCAATGCCCTCAACTTCATTCTCGGATGCCACCCGGGCTCCAACCAGGCTTCCTTCGCCTCGGGTGTCGGCGCACAATCGGCCACTGTGGGCTACGGACTGAATCGCGCAGACTGGTCGTACATTCCCGGTGGGGTCATTTCCGGTACGGCGCTTATCCGTCCCGACTTCCCGGAACTCCTCACGTTCCCGTTCCTCTGGCAGCAGACTGAATATGTGTTGGGAGGAGGTTCATCCCACTATATGTTCCTGGTACTTGCAGCAGAACAGTTGCTGAAACAATAAGAGAGATAAGGGGAGCAAAACCCTCTGAATATTTTCTTTTAGAGATGTGTCAAATCTCCCCTTTTATAGAAATTACCCTCGCTACAACTATCTGTGGCGAGGGTATTTTTTTGTTTATGAGAGTTTCGACACCCTCAATATTATAGCATAATGAAAGCGTTTATATACTTTCCGTCCTTTCACCAATTATCCGTACGGAACGGAATAGTGGGCAATTCATTTCCGCCAATCATCGTACCAATCTGGAAATCATGGAAACAGTAGCGCACGCTGACGGGATGGGATACCTTTTCTGAAGAGATTACCACTTCATTCGTCTGCCAGTGCAGCCATACTTTATCGGCAGGATGAAACACACGGTCCTCGCCTGCCACTTCGAAGCCACGAAGGTCATAGTTACGGCAGATACCCATTTCCAGGTGATCGAAAGAAACCCAGGCTTCATTGCCTTTAGCGGTCCATGACTTATATTGTGGGCCGAAACAGTGTATCTGCTTCAATCCATAGGTAAGGTTCAATGCCAGATAGCTCAAGCGTTGGCCCACCTTTGTCTTGTTGCGGGGATGGATATTGTATATCTCATAAGGCTCTACAAGGTCGTTTGTCGAAATCATGGCACTGTTCGGAATCAGGCTTTGGGCACGGAATTGCGCTTCACGTAGGTAAGCAGCTTTCTCTTGCTGGGTACCCCCATAGGCGTACGGCGCTATTTCGGCAAAGTAGAAAGGCAGTTCGCCCAGTCCCCATTCTTTGCGCCACAGCTGCACCATATCGGCCAGGCGCTCGGCATATGTTTCATGGCGGCCTACGTTAGATTCGCCTTGATACCAGATGAATCCTTTAATGGTATAGTTCTGCAACGGCTTCAGCATGGCATTGTACATCAGCATGGGGCGGTGCATGGGGTGCAGGCGTTCGATAGAATCGGGGTTGAGGGAAATGTCCGGGTAGTTTTCCAGCAACTCCCGGCTTATCCAACCTTCCACAGTGGCTCCACCGTAGGCACTGCTGATGATACCCACGGGAATACGGAGGGCACGGCTCAGTGAAGTTGCGAAATAGTAGGCTGTTGCACTGAAATCGGGTGCGGTCTCGATGGAGGAGAGGTTCCAACTTCCTTTGCAGTCTGTTTGCGGTTCATACGTCTGATGCTTGGGAACAGTGAACATACGCACACCCTTATTTTCGGCAGAAGCTATGATATCATCCACCCCATTCATGATGCAACAGCCGGCAAAACCTTTCAAGGGCATTTCCATATTACTCTGACCGGAAGCAAGCCATACTTCACCGATTAGGACATTCGTCAACGTAGTTTTGTCTCCATCATCAAAGGTTATCTCATAAGGCGTGTACCCTGCTGCCGGAGTTTTCACGGCAAGCAGCCAACGTCCGTCCTTATCGGCACGGCAAGTGGAGGTTTGTCCGTTCCACGAGGGGGTTACACGTACTTCCGCCTTCGGCGTTGCCGTTCCCCACAGTTTTACTTCCGTCTGTTGCTGAAGAACCATATTGTCACTTACCAGTGCAGGCAGTTTTACCTTGGCGCCCAATGAAGCGGCGCAGCATAATAGAATCAATGCAAGAGTTTTACTTTTCATGGTATATTTGTGTTTACTACTTATTCAGAATTCAATAACGTGCGCAAAAATAGGGCTTTTTTGCTCACGTTCACCTTTTTCAAGTCAAAAGTTTACATCGCATTGTTCCGCAGCAATCGTAGGAATCAAGTCATCTTTAAGCCTACAATAGAAGCTATCAACGTAGTAATAAAGAACAGACGGATGAAGGAAACCGGCTCATCAAAGAATACAATCCCCAATATTACCGTACTTACCGCACCTATCCCCGTCCACACGGGATAGGCTGTCCCGATGGGCAACGTATGCACCGCCTTGGCAAGCAGCAGCATGCTGATGGCCAGACAGACAAGAAAGCCTGCACCCCAAAGATAATATTCCGTACCCGTAACGCCTTTCATCTTTCCCAGACAAAAGGCAAAGCCTGACTCAAACAGTCCGGCTACAACCAAAATAATCCAGTTCATACTCAATTCTTCTGTTTCATTATACATTTAAAGAGGGAGCAAAGATAACCTTTCCCGTACTCCTGCCACTTTACATTTGATAAGAAGCACCGGATAAGGTCGAAAATCGTATCTTTGCCACACTAAGAACCAATACTTGCCTGATAATGAACAAATACGATATTATCCATACCATATATCCAATGCCCAAGGCATCTGTCGACAAGCTGGTGGAGAACATTGCGGAAGTGGCTTACCCCAAAGGTTCCCTCATACTGGAAGCCGGAAAGACGGAGAGAAACATTTTCTTCGTCGGGAAAGGTATTGTCCGCGCCTACGTGGAAGCAAAAGGCAAAGAAATCACCTTCTGGATTGGTGCCGAGGGAGCCACAGTCGTTTCACTGAAAAGCTACATCGGCAACGCACCCGGTTATGAAACCGTGGAATGCATGGAGGACGTCATTCTTTACGTCTTGAAACAGAGTGTCCTGGCAAGATTGTTCCAAGAAGACATCCACATCGCCAATTGGGGACGCAAGTTTGCAGAGACAGAATTCCTGCAGACTGAAGAGAAATTCATCCCCTTGCTGTTTACTTCCGCAGCCGAACGGTACGAAGCACTGCTGAAGAATAACCCGGAACTGCTGCAAAGAATCCCGCTGGAATGCCTTGCCACGTATCTGGGGATTACTCCGGTGAGTTTGAGCAGAATTAGAGCGGGGATTGGGAAAAGATAAAGCCATATCGTGAAGTGCCTAATAAATCGAAATCACCTCTCCGAAAGCCCTGATACACCGAAAAGGCAAAAGAACGTTTTACTAAAACGCAATACCCCTTTTAGTAAAAAGCAATCACCCTTTAGCTTAAAGGTGTGGCCAATTTCTGCATAAAAGCTCTACAGAAGCGGAAGAACATACAAAAAGAACGCATCTTTATGAATCGAATATCCAAAATATATCCCAAATCTGTTCTTCTATAAAACCATGTACGGCAAGAAAACCGGGAAAAGCATTACTTTTTGTCATGGGTATAGGGTTATTTCCGTCTTTCAGTATCTTTTACAACACCCCATACAGTTCCCACGCCCGTACATGCCACATTCCTTCATTGGGCGGCAGACAGAAATCATCAAGCGAAACAACCAGCTTCTCATAATTTTCGGTTATAAACGAAAGATTCATTTAGACAAGCAAGGAGGATACTTCCTTTCCGCATCCCCCTTTATCGGCTGGATATTCCCTCTATAGAATCATCATTGTTGCATCTATATATCCACCGCGTTGCATCTATACTTCCACCGTGTTGCATCTATAGATGCAGCAAATCCCTTAACCTATCCTAATAATGCAGCTTATTGTCACCTATTTAGAAGCGAAATCATTATATTTGCGCCCATATATGCCAACACGTTGACTAAGCGATGGCAAAACAGCTTGTAAAAAACAAAACTGAATAATAACGAATTTCATCTGAATGAAACAGTACAAAACCGTAAACAACCTTGTAGGCTGGATTACCTTCCTCATTGCAGCGACGGTCTACTGCATGACCATCGAACCTACTGCAAGCTTTTGGGACTGCCCGGAGTTCATCACCACCGGCTATAAGCTGGAAGTAGGACACCCGCCCGGCGCACCGTTCTTCATGCTGGTAGCCAACCTATTCTCACAATTTGCTTCCGATGCCTCCACCGTTGCCAAGATGGTGAACTACATGAGCGCGCTGATGAGCGGCGCATGTATTCTGTTCCTTTTCTGGAGCATCACGCACCTGGTACGCAAACTGGTGGTGACAGACGAAAACAATATCACACGCGGCCAGATGGTTACCATCATGGGTAGCGGTCTGGTGGGCGCACTTGCCTACACATTCAGCGATACCTTCTGGTTCAGCGCTGTGGAAGGCGAGGTGTATGCCTTCTCCTCACTGTTCACTGCCGTAGTATTCTGGCTCATACTGAAATGGGAGGACGTTGCCAACGAGCCTCACAGTGACCGTTGGCTGATTCTCATCGCCTACCTGACGGGACTTTCCATCGGCGTGCACTTGCTGAACCTGCTCTGCCTGCCCGCCATCGTACTGGTATATTACTACAAGAAAGTACCCAACGCCAATGCAAAAGGCTCCCTGCTGGCACTGCTCGCCTCGGGTGTACTGGTAGCCGCCGTACTCTACGGCATCGTGCCGGGTATCGTGAAAGTGGGTGGCTGGTTCGAACTGCTCTTCGTCAACACGCTGGGCATGTCCTTCAACACGGGTGTCATCGTATATATCATCCTGCTGGCAACTTGCCTCATCTGGGGTATCTACGAAAGCTACACCGAACGCAACAAGGCACGTATGGCACTCTCGTTCATACTCACCATCGCCATGCTGGGTATCCCGTTCTACGGACACGGCACCAGCTCGGTAGTTATCGGTATCATCGTCATTGCCGCATTGTGGCTCTACCTCCGTCCGAAGACGCAGGCAGCCGTCAAAGAGAAATTCCGCGTATCGGCACGCACGCTGAACACCTCACTGCTCTGCACCATGATGATTGTCATCGGATATTCCTCGTATGCACTTATCGTCATCCGCTCCACCGCCAACACGCCGATGGACCAGAACTCTCCGGAAGACATCTTCACACTGGGCGAATACCTGGGACGCGAGCAGTATGGCACACGCCCGCTGTTCTATGGTCCTGCCTTCTCCTCGCAAGTGGCGCTGGACGTGAAAGACGGTTACTGCGAACCGCGCATCAAGTACAACGGCACGAAGTTCATCCGCAAGGAGAAAGCTACGCCCGACGAAAAGGATTCGTACATCGAAATCCCCGGACGCATTGAGTACGAATACGCCCAGAACATGCTGTTCCCGCGTATGTACAGCAGTGCCCATACCGGGCAATACCATGCCTGGCAGGACATCAAGGGTTACGATGTGCCCTATGACAAATGCGGTAACATGATTATGGTAAACATGCCCACACAGTGGGAAAACATCAAGTTCTTCTTCTCCTACCAGCTCAACTGGATGTACTGGCGCTACTTCATGTGGAACTTCGCCGGACGCCAGAACGACATACAAGGCAGCGGAGAAATTGAACACGGCAACTGGATTACCGGTATCCCGTTCATCGACAACTGGCTGGTGGGCGACCAGAGCCTCTTGCCTCAAGAACTGAAAGATAACAAGGGACACAACGTATTCTACTGCCTGCCCCTGCTGCTGGGTATCATCGGCCTGCTATGGCAAGCCTACCGCGGACAGAAAGGCATCCAGCAATTCTGGGTGGTCTTCTTCCTCTTCTTCATGACCGGTATTGCCATCGTGCTCTACCTGAACCAGACTCCGAGCCAACCGCGCGAACGTGACTATGCCTACGCCGGTTCGTTCTACGCCTTCGCCATCTGGATTGGTATGGGTGTGGCAGGACTGATTCATGCTACGCAGAAATTAATAATGAATAATGAAAGAATGAAAGCGATGCCGAAAGAGAAGCAGGAAGCCCTTTCATTCCTTAATTCTTTAATTCTTTCATTAATCTGCCTCTGTGTCCCCGTGCAGATGGCAAGCCAGACTTGGGACGACCACGACCGCAGCGACCGCTACATGGCACGCGACTTCGGCCAGAACTACCTGATGTCCCTGCAAGAAAGCGGCAACCCGATTATCTATACCAACGGCGACAACGATACCTTCCCCCTCTGGTACAACCAGGAGACCGAAGGTTTCCGTACCGACGCCCGCACCTGCAACCTCTCGTACCTGCAGACCGATTGGTACATCGACCAGATGAAGCGCCCCGCCTACGACAGTCCTTCTCTCCCCATCACCTGGGACCGTATGGAGTACGTGGAAGGCACCAACGAATATGTCCCCATCCAGCCTGAGTACAAGAAAAGCATCGACCAGCTCTATGCCGAAGCCGAGAAGCAGGCACTGGACGGTAATCCCGAAGCACTGGTCAATGTAAAGAAAGAATTCGGCGACAACCCGTATGAGCTGAAGAATATCCTCAAGAACTGGGTGCGCAACAAGAATCAGGACTTGAAGGTGATTCCTACCGACAGCATCGTCATCAAGGTAGACAAGGAAGCCGTGCGACGCAGCGGCATGATGATACCGGGCGACTCCATCCCCGACTACATGCACATTTCGCTGAAAGGCAAACGCGCCCTCTACAAGAGCGAGTTGATGATGCTCGAAATGCTGAGCGAGGCCAACTGGGAACGCCCCATCTATATCGCTGTCAGCGTAGGCAGGGAGAACCAGCTGAATATGGAAAACCACTTCGTTCAGGAAGGTCTTGCCTATCGTTTCACTCCGTTCGACACCAGCAAGACGGGCGTGACGATAGACTCCGAAAAGATGTACGACAACCTGATGAACAAGTTCAAGTTCGGTGGCATCGACAAGCCGGGCATCTATATCGACGAGAACGCCATGCGCATGTGCCACTCTCACCGTCGCATCTTCTCCCAACTCGTGCAGCAGCTGATGCGTGAGGGCAAGAAAGACAAGGCAAAAGCCGCCCTGGACTATGCCGAAAAGATGATTCCCGCCTACAACGTGCCTTACGACTGGCAGAACGGTGCCGTACAGATGGCGGAAGCCTACTACCAACTGGGCGAAACCGCCAAGGCGGACGAGATGATGAAAGCCCTTGCTGACAAGGCTGTAGAGTACCTGACCTGGTATCTGAGCCTGGACGACAACCGCTTCATGATTTCTACCCGTGAATTTGAATACCACTGGGCTGTACTCGATGCCGAGGTGAAGGCCATGAAGAAGTACAACTCCAAGCTCGCCGAAATCTACGAGCCGAAGGTGGAAGAACTGTATAATATGTATGTGGACAGAATGAAGGAGTGAGAATAAGGATTAGGGGTTAAGGATTAAGGATTAGGGATTAGCCTGTGCAGTTCATCACTAATCATTAATAACTAATCCTTAACCCCTAATCCCTAATCCTTACCCCCTAATCCTTAATCCCTAATCCCTTAATCCTTAATCACGTGTTTATAGAACAACCTCCTGAGTTTTTTCGCAAACTATATCCCGGTGCGGTCTGGAGGATGGACCCCAATGAAAAAGCCGTTTATCTGACTTTCGACGATGGCCCTATCCCCGAAGTAACTCCCTGGGTGCTCGACCTGCTGGATAAGCACAACATCAAAGCCACCTTCTTCATGGTAGGTGACAACATACGGAAGCATCCGGACGAATTCCGGATGGTCGTTGAGCGTGGGCACCGCATCGGTAACCACACCTTCAACCATATCCGTGGATTTGAATACACGGCCAAGAATTATCTGGGAAATACCGAGCAGGCGAAGATTTTCATGGAAATGGGTGGGGACATCAATTGCAATGTGGAGAAGGTTCTCTACCCTCTCTTGTTCCGCCCTCCCCACGGCCATATGTTCGCCAACCAGTATCTCACGCTGAAACGAACCTACAAGATTGTGATGTGGGACCTCGTGACCCGCGACTACAGCAAGAAGCTGCGCGGTCCGCAAGTGCTTGCCAACGTGATGCGCTACGCCCGCAACGGCTCCATCATCACCTTCCACGATTCCTTGAAATCCTGGTGCAACGGAAACCTGCAATATGCATTGCCGCGCGCCATTGACTTTCTGAAGGAGGAGGGGTATGAGTTTAAAGTATTATAAACTTGAAACAGCAGAAAGTTACCAACATCTGCTGTCACAATAAATTCCACATAAAATAAGAAGGGGTTGTCTCGGCAAAAGGCAACCCCTTACATTTTATAGGCTCATGTCCTGTTCCACAAGAATAAACAGATGTTTTATAATTACCAAGTAAATGTACATCTGTATTCATCCCACTGGTCTTTTACAACCAGTTCCGTAGGATAACTGTCGGAATTCAATGTCCATGTAAAATACATATCGGACACAGAGTCCTCGCCATTGTATGTATAATGCCCTACAAGCGGCAGATGTTTCGTAGCCTTACCAAGCATGCCTCCATAATAGGCATATATCATCTCGTCCATATCCACATCCAGTATTTCATCAAACAACATCAGGCAGCCCTTATTCTCGATAGGAGCTGTTATATTATCCGTCGTATAGTCTATGGCAGCACTATACTCCCACTCGTCATTGCTGTCGATAATTCCGTCACCATTGAGATCCCCACTAGCTACATAACGTGTGGAAGTCTTCACCACATCTCCATCCTTATAGGTGATGTTCGTTATTTCACCATCGCTTTCAGAGCGTTTCATTACAACCAGATGGCCTTCAGTGTCGTATTCCATCTCCCAAGTAAACTCATCGGCATCGGGAGTACCAGCGTGGTCTATTGAGTTGCAAAATTCCACATAACCATCGCTGTTGAGCTGCAAGTTCAGTTCTGTAACATCGCCCTCTTCATCCGTCACGGTGATTCTTGCTCGGTCCTTTGCAACATCTGCCTTTGTAGTAGCGGGAAAGTACTCAAAGACGGCTTTATCCCCATCCTCAGTTGTAATGTTCGTCACCAGCCCTTCTTCATTGTGAGAAATCGCCATGCCCGAAACCGACTTCGGAAGCCCTCCCGTAAACACTTGCGAAGGATTGACCACAGTGGCGGTGTTTTCGCCACCCTCACCATTCTCATTTTCGTCATCGTCACTGCAAGCAGTGAATCCCAAGCACAACGCCACACCCAACATGGAGGCAGCCATCATTTTAAACATTTTCATAAGTTACAAATCTTGTTTTATCCCCATCCCTCTAAGGAAAATCCATAATAACAAAAGTATAAGGAATGCCGTCCGTATCTCACGACAACAAGACTCTGCCATTCAAACCCGGACAGATACTTTTGGCCATTTATCATTCCCAGACAAAGCTTAATATTTTTTGCAAAGTAATAAACTTTTCCTTTCACTCCTTGTCACTGAAAAAGGTGATTTTTCAGCCACATACAGAAAAAATTCAGCATCTCCAATAAAAAGCAAAATGAATAAGACGTATATTTGCAACAACTAAGCACAGATTGAATTCCACTAAAATATACCGATATGAGGGTACGCCATACTAAGCTATTATCACTCCTCTTTTCTTTAACCACTATCCTGCTTCACGCCGGAGAAATACCAACAGACACTCTGTTGGCACACTTCTACAACCGGGCAGCCAATCTCATGGAAGAAGGACACTACGATGAAGCGCAACGTAGCTTCGACAGCGCCTTTGCCACCCGGAACGTAAAGCACTCCTTCATGTATCCCATCTTGCTGAACGAACAAGCCACACTACTGATCTATGTGGGAAAGACAGAAGAAGCCTTTGCCATGAAAAAAAATGTGCTCCCCTACCTGCCGCAGATAGATGATTTGGAAAAGCACATCAGCGTATACAACGATTTGGGCCTCCTCTACCGTCAGCACCAAATGAATGACTCTACACTCTACTATTACAATAAAGCACTGGACAGTGCCTTGCAATATGGGGACGAAAGCTGGATAGCCCACATCTGCAACAATGTGTCCATCCTATACTTCAATATCAGGCAGCTGGACGAAGCTGAAAAGTATACCGACATGGCCACCGAACATGCCGCCAGAACCGAAGACCCATTCGTAGCTTTCACCACCTGGCAAATCAGAGCAACCATAAAGGCTGAGCTGAACAAGCTGGATGATGCTGAAAAATCCAACCGCAAAGCCTGGAACATTGCCTGCCACGGAGAGGGAAACGAAGACTTATGGAAGATACGCTGCCTGCCCGGCATGCTGAGACTCTTTGAACGAAAAGAACAACCCGATTCCATAGACCACTACTTGAAATTGGGGAACAAACTACTACAACGGGTACCATCCAACTCCATCGCTGCCATAGGATTCATACAATCGAGGGCAGCCACCGAAACAAACCGCAAAAACTATGCCCGCGCCTTGAAGGACTTCCACTGGCTGCGTAACCGGAAAACCGGTACCGAGCCCAAAACATTATTTACACAAATGGCACGATGCTACGATGCCTTGGGAAACCCCAAACTGGCCTACACCTATATGGATAGTGCCCGCATGTGGACTGATACGCTGGCACAGCACAATCTGACGCAACAAATGGCAGAATTCAACGTGAAATATCACACACAAGAAAAGGAATTGGAGATAGCCCACCTGCAACAAGAACAACTGGAACACCAAGCCTTCCTGCTAAAAGCCTCCATTGCTGTAGCCCTTCTGTCTGGTCTTGCTCTCATTACTTTGTTGACGCTCCGCCACAAGAAACGAATAGCCGAAAAGAAGATTGAACTGCTAAAGCAAGAAAACGAACTGAACTCGGCACGCCGCTACATTGAAGGGTTGGAAGAGGAATGCAAATATTTTGCCAAGGAACTGCATGATGGTATAGCCAACGACCTGCTGGGGCTGCAAATGAAGATAGAAACTTCTGCCGGCAAAGGGAATGAGCAGGAACTGGCCTCACTCGTCAGCAAACTGAGAAACAACGTGCGGAATATCTCACACGAACTGATGCCTCCCGAATTCGAGCATCTCAGTCTAGACCAGATACTCGACCGTTATGCTGCCAAACTGACCGAGAACACCGGCATAGAGGTCAGCTATCATCCAACGGAGAACAACGCATCACGCCATCTTCCCAATGAAACCGCTTATGAGCTGTACCGCATCGTACAAGAACTCACCATGAACATCGTGAAACATGCCTCAGCCAGTCATATAGTCATCAGTCTCCGTGCCGACAATGAAAATAAATATACCCTGCAAATTACAGACAACGGTAAGAATGCAAACAAGCAACAAACAGCAACAAACAACAATGACGGCATAGGATTGCGCACCGTAAACGACCGTATCAGAGCCATCAACGCTACCGCCAATGTATGCTCGTCAACAGAAAACAACGTTTTCACCCTACTGCTTAACATAAACGAATGAAACCAAACAAAGAAACATACAGAATACTGGTAATAGATGACCACCCGATTGTTGCTGAAGGCATCATCGCATTGGCCTCGCAACTCGAAGGAGTGACGTGCAAAGGAGCCACTTGTGCAAAAGACGTGGAACAACTGACCCTCAAAGAGAGATTCGACCTTTGCATCATTGACCTTGAACTACCGGATATGAATGGATTCCAACTCATATCCCACCTTCACAGCCAGATACCCGAATGCGGCATTTTAATCTATACCATGCATGAAGAACCTTGGATCATAGCCAAATTATCCACCCTAAACATCAACGGAGCTGTTTCAAAAAATGCCAGCACCAGCGAATTGAGAGACGCCATCAGTACACTGAAAAACGGAACCAGATACTTCAGCAATGTTTTCAGCGAACTGGACAAGGAAAAACAAAACACCCTACCATATGCACTTCCCGAATTGTCGAGACGTGAAAAAGAAGTGCTCGCCTATCTCTCGCAAGGACTGAGCACTTCTGAAATATCCCAATTACTATTTCTCAGCATCAATACAATACAGACTTACCGGAAGCGCCTGATGGAAAAACTGGAGGCCAAAAACGTTGCAGAACTTGTCTACAAGGGGAAGAGCTTATTCTGAGAACATTTGTCATTCGTCCGGACAGTTACAAACCTCCAACTTCTCAATCTTCTCCGTCTGAAAAGGAAGAAAATCAACTTAGCGGATACTCACCGTCATCGGATTGCGCACCTTCTGTGCAAAATCAGCCATGTATCGGTTCCAGGCTTCAGCAGTCTTGATGTCCGCGCGGTCCCAGGCAAAGCCCCAGTAATACACGTAGTCAGCGCCCGGCTCATAGTCGCTGACAACCAGTACATGACCGTCCGCATTGTTACGCATCTTCTTCTCCTCTATGGGGAAAAGCACGGTTTTAGCTTCCTTCACAACGGCAGGGAAAGCGGCCCCCATAAATATCTTACCATTATCCGGTCCGGTAGTGGGGTCTACATACGTCATATAGCCACCGGCGGCATCAGCCACCACAGCACCGTCCGGTTCGTGCAGCACAATACCGGTAACAATGGGCAAAGATTCCTTTAGATTGCTATACGAAACGGCAGTACGGTTCAGATGAGAACCGGCATCCAGCGTAATCAGACGTGTTTCCACCACCGCAGTATCCCCTTTCACAGCCAGCGGATTGAACTTCAACCTCATCGTAAAACGCAAAGGACCATTGTCCAGCACCTCCTGCGTCTTGTAGCACCACGGATAGATAATGGTATCATTCACCATCAATGCAGACACTCCAGCTCCCAATGTTGGACCTACTGCATAGCAGTCCATGCCATAACCGTGGTCTATATGATAGGAGAATGTGCGTACCAGCTCATCGGCTGCCTTCGGGTCTGTCTTGCGCAATTCATTAACCTGCTTCCAGGAGTCTGCATCCAGTTCCTTGGCATACATGTCTTCCAGTACCGGTGCAGCAGTGCCTCGCTTCGTGAACAAGTCGTAGCCGAAACCGCGTTCACCCCTTGCCTGCAATGCAGGACCGTAGGCACGGAAGCCTACCAAGTCGTTCTCCCAGGCCATGTCGTCCAGACGTTCGGGATACTGCCGCCCACAAGCCCTTACCTCCACATCGACGGGAGTACCGGCCTGGACGGTATATGCAGCCGATGCATTGGCGGCTACCGTAGCAGGGAAGATTAATTTGTCATCGTAGGTCACTTGGTAAGGCACCTGCTCCCCTTCGACATTCAGAACCACAATCTGTGCGGTGTCTGCCAGATTCAGAAGGTTTGAGATTTCGGTCATGGACACCTCTACCATCTCATCGGAACGGTCCATCGCTAACGGATTGGTTACCGTAACAGTCACTATCTTGCTATCGTTGCAAGCAAGACAGCAGAGGGCCGCCATACATAATAAAAGAAAGTTTCTCATATAATCATTGCTTTTTCCTAATCAGTTGTATAACTTTCTTTTAGGCGCGGATTTCGCGGATTATACGGATTTTCCTTATCCTTTCCGCGAAATCCGCGTAATCCGCGCCCAAAAGAAAAAGGTGACAAGTGACATTATCCTGCCACTTTATCACCTTCTCAATTATCCTTAAATTTATTTCGGTTGCTTTCCGATATAAGCCAAGATACCTCCGTCTACATAGAGGATGTGACCATTTACCGCATTAGAGGCTTCCGATGCCAGGAACACTGCCGGACCGGTAAGTTCTTCCGGAGCCAGCCAGCGGCCTGCCGGAGTCTTGGCGCAGATGAACGAGTCGAACGGGTGACGGCTACCGTCGGCCTGCTTTTCACGCAGCGGAGCAGTCTGCGGGGTAGCGATGTAACCCGGACCGATACCGTTACATTGGATGTTATATTCACCATATTCAGAGCAGATGTTGCGAGTCAGCATCTTCAAGCCACCCTTGGCAGCGGCATAGGCCGACACAGTCTCACGACCCAGTTCGGACATCATAGAGCAGATATTGATAATTTTACCGTGGCCCTTCTTCATCATGGCAGGCAGAACAGCCTTTGATACGATGAACGGAGCATTGAGGTCGATATCGATTACACGACGGAAGTCAGCAGCCTCCATCTCGTGCATAGGAACACGGCGGATGATGCCGGCATTGTTTACGAGGATATCAACAGAGCCTACTTCCTTTTCAATCTGGGCTACCATGGCCTGAACAGCAGGTTCGTCTGTCACATCACATACATAACCGCGTGCCTTGATACCCTTTTCAGTATAGGCAGCCAAGCCTTTGTCTACCAACTCCTGGTTGATATCGTTGAAACAGATAGTTGCTCCTTGCTCTGCAAAAGCTGAAGCGATAGCAAAACCGATACCATAAGAAGCACCTGTAACAAGGGCTACTTTACCTTCCAAAGAAAAATTCAAATACGGATTCATAACGTTAAATTATTAAGTTTAAATAAGTGATATTCTATTTATGTACGATTTGCAAGTAGTTTATACTCAATGGAAACTTTATTTTGGGAGAATGCCTTCCCTATAAGGAAATCGCAGCGAATGCTTTTCGTATCGTAGCTTTTCACATCATCGGGATGCTCAGCATAGCGAATTTCATAGTTCGTTTTCATGATTGCACTACATTTAATAGGTTATAACTTCAGCCATCAAATACACATCGTTTGCGTACACGATGCAAATGTAACAAAAGAAAATGGAGAAACCGTATAAATTTGTGTCAATTATATAGCAATATCGTTCAAAGATTCGTAAAAAGAAAAAATCTATACCTATAGTGCCAACAAGAGGGGGAAAGAATAACAAAAAAACCCACTAAAACTTGCGATTTTAGTGGGTTTTTAGCTGCAATTAGCTGTATCGTAGTTGGACTACCAGGATTCGAACCTGGACAAACAGAACCAAAACCTGTTGTGCTACCATTACACCATAGTCCAAACATAGGGCTTTCTGTTAAAAAGCGGTGCAAAGATAAGAGTAAGCCCCGAAATATGCAAATATTTCAGGGCTATTTTTATTGCCGAAGCATTATTTCCTTGATTACTATTCCTCAGTATACCGTTATTTAGCGATAACCAGATAGTAATTCTTCTTGCCGCGCTGTACCAACAGGTATTTCTCGTCCAGCAGGTCGGCTGTCGTAATCACCTGGTCGAAAGCAGCCAGTTTCTCCTTGTTCAGAGAAACGCCACCGCCTTGCACCAGCTTGCGCATCTCGCCCTTGGAAGCGAATACAGCAGCATTATCCACGAACAAATCAACCGCCTTCACACCGGCAGCCAGTGCGTCACGGGATATTTCGAACTGGGGAACACCCTCGAACACAGCCAGCAGCGTATCTTCGTCCAACTTCTTCAGTGCATCGGAAGTTGCATTGCCAAACAAGATGTTGGATGCATCCACGGCGGCATTGTAGTCCTCTTCGGAGTGAACCATGATAGTCACTTCCTTCGCCAGGCACTTCTGAAGGACGCGCAAATGGGGAGCAGCCTCGTGCTCGGCCGTCAGAGCGTCAATCTCTTCCTTGGACAGTGCAGTGAATATCTTTATGTAGCGTTTGGCATCCTCGTCGCTCACGTTCAGCCAGAACTGGTAGAACTTATATGGAGAAGTGTAGCGCGGGTCGAGCCAGATGTTTCCGGACTCTGTCTTGCCGAACTTGCCACCGTCGGCCTTCGTAATCAGCGGGCTGGTCAGTGCAAATACCTCCCCGCCGTTCGTACGGCGAATCAGTTCGGCACCGGTGGTGATGTTACCCCACTGGTCGCTGCCACCCATCTGGAGCTTGCAGCCTTTGGTTTCATACAGATGAAGGAAGTCGTAGCCTTGAAGCAGCTGATAAGTAAATTCGGTGAATGACAATCCATCACGTGCTTCTCCGTTCAGACGACGCTTTACAGAGTCCTTTGCCATCATATAGTTTACAGTGATGTGTTTGCCCACTTCGCGAACAAAATCAAGGAAAGAAAACTCTTTCATCCAGTCATAGTTGTTCACTAATTCAGCACGGTTAGGCACATCCGACTCGAAGTCGAGAAACTTGGCAAGCTGTTCTTTGATACATGCCTGATTGTGACGCAATGTTTCCTCATTCAGCAGGTTACGTTCTGCCGATTTTCCGGAAGGGTCTCCAATCATACCTGTAGCGCCACCGATCAGTGCCAACGGCTTATGACCGCAGCGTTGGAAATGACGAAGGATCATCACTCCACAAAGGTGACCAATGTGTAGCGAATCGGCAGTCGGGTCGATACCCAAATAGGCAGTCACCTGCTCTTTGTTCAGCAACTCTTCCGTTCCCGGCATGATGTCCTGCAGCATGCCACGCCATCTCAATTCTTCTACAAAATTCATCGTATTACTCTTTTTATTAAGTTTTTATTGTCTTTCAATTCCATGTGCGACAAAAGTACGACTCTTTCTCGGAAGATACAACTCTTATGCCCTAAAAAAGACATTTTGGATATTTCGGCGGATCGTCTCACGCAACACTTCCACTTCTACCCCACGCACTTTGGCTGCCCGACACAGAATATCTTCAATATCAAGCGAACTGTTGTCCGTTTCCAGAAACAACCGTTCGTCGGGTACTGTCCGCATCGTTTCATCAGAATAATACTCTCCCAAAGAAAGATAAAAGCCCTTCTTTAGCAACTGCACCGCCTGCTCCGTTTTTCCACGGAAACCATGCCATATCCAAGCTTGTTGGGGACGAAATTCTTTTTTCACTGCTAACAGCTCGTCCATTGCTTTCACGCAGTGGATAATCAACGGCAAACCATACTCTTCCGACAACCTCACCTGCGCTTTAAACACCGTTAACTGAAGTTCCATTGAAGCTGCTGCCAATTTATCCAATCCCGCTTCTCCTGCGGCGACAAACTGCTTTTTCCGCAACTGCTGCTTAAGATAATCCAAAAGCTGTCCGGCATTATGCTCTGTCAACTCCCAGGGATGAATGCCGACAGAATAATAATATCCCCTATCCACTTCCACATCTCCTGCGAAAGGCATATACAATGGAGAGTCCGCCAACAGCGGATAATTCACGATAGATTTTCCCAGAGAATCGGCCTCCAGTTTATGAGTATGAATATCCAAAATGTCAGTCACATTCTTTTTCATCTTCTATTTCTCATTTTAATTGCTTCAAGGTACGGGATCATAGCCGGAACCACCCCACGGATGACACCGGAGAATGCGCCGGACAGTCAGATAAAGTCCTTTGAAGGGTCCGTGTTTCTTGATGGCTTCGACTGCATAAGCCGAGCAGGTAGGCGTAAACCGACAAGAGGGAGGAGTAAGGGGCGAAATACATGCCCGGTAAA